>OGRD01000010.1_pt1:0-2500 | contig 194880 bp, 153 predicted proteins | sample 1553441 | NCBI WGS metagenome assembly OGRD01 (sample SAMEA2580106, study PRJEB22360) | human gut metagenome | biome: human gut; feature: human-associated habitat; material: faeces | place: Denmark | collected 2008/2010
TCGCAGGGTAAAACTGGTAATTGGGGCTAAGTCGTAACAAGTTAGCCGTACCGGAAGGTGCGGCTGGAACACCTCCTTTCTGGAGTGTCGGATGTGTGTGAGAGTGGAGTAGTCCTCATCGAGCAGTCATCTAAGGCACACAAAATGAGTTTGGGACACAAAAAAACGACTAAATCGGTGTACTGGGGAATGGTTTCCATTGTACTCATCTTGAGATTGATACTCCTATATATAGGTTGTTATAGCCTGTATAGTCTCGTAGCTCAGTTGGTTAGAGCGCCACACTGATAATGTGGAGGTCCGCAGTTCAACTCTGCGCGGGACTACCTAGGATAACGAAATTAAGAGAAGTGCCAAACAAAAAGGCACAGTGAAGGAGAGAAGAAAGAGAAAGGGCAGTATGCACAATACACACGCTACCACTCTTCATTCTTAATTCAAAATTCTTAATTGAGAAGTTATTCCCGGGGGATTAGCTCAGCTGGCTAGAGCACCTGCTTTGCAAGCAGGGGGTCAACGGTTCGAATCCGTTATTCTCCACAGGCATTGGAAATTGCCGCAAGGTGGTTTCTGAATGCAAGCGATCTTTGACATATTGATAGTAGTAGAATCAATGATAGGAAAGGAATAGAGTTTATTCTTTTTGTATCGTTGAACGAGCAAGAAAAATAAGTTCACAATGTTATTATAAAGGGGTACGCCTGAAAAGGTGTACAACTACAATAATTTCACATAGAAAAAGAAAGGAAGAGCAAACGGTGGATGCCTTGGCTCTATGAGGCGAAGAAGGACGTGGTAAGCTGCGAAAAGTCTCGGGTAGGTGCAAACGACCTGTGATCCGGGAATATCCGAATGGGGGAACCCACTTAGTTGAAGACTAAGTACTCTGCTATGCAGAGAGCGAACGCCGGGAACTGAAACATCTTAGTACCGGTAGGAAGAGAAAACAATTGTGATTCCGCAAGTAGTGGCGAGCGAACGCGGAATAGCCCAAACCGATATCGTTTAGGCGATGTCGGGGTAGTAGGACTGCAATATCTGAGAAGTATCTGAACTGGAACCTGTTTGGAAAATCAGGCCACAGAGGGTGAAAGCCCCGTACAGGTAAGGATATGATTGGTAGCAGTATCCTGAGTAGCGCGGAGCACGAGGAATTCTGCGTGAATTAGCCGGGACCATCCGGTAAGGCTAAATACTCCATAGAGACCGATAGTGAACCAGTACCGTGAGGGAAAGGTGAAAAGCACTTCGAGTAGAAGAGTGAAATAGAACCTGAAACTGTTTGCTTACAAGCGGTCGGAGCGGCTATAAGCCGTGACGGCGTGCCTTTTGCATAATGAACCTACGAGTCACCTTCTTTAGCGAGGTTAAATCCTTAAGGGATGTATCCGAAGCGAAAGCGAGTTTTAACAGAGCGTTGAGTTAGAGGGGGTGGACGCGAAACCAAGTGATCTACACATGACCAGGATGAAGTTTCGGTAACACGGGATGGAGGTCCGAACCGTTTGGCGTTGAAAAGCCCTCGGATGAGTTGTGTGTAGGAGCGAAAGACCAATCAAACTTGGAGATAGCTCGTACTCCCCGAAATGCATTTAGGTGCAGCGTGGTAGTAGTCTATATGAGGTAGAGCGACTGATTGGATGCGAGGGCTTCACCGCCTATCAAGTCCTGATAAACTCCGAATGCGTATAGATGTTCTGCCGCAGTGAGGGCGCGGGTGCTAACGTCCGTGTCCGAGAGGAAAAGAATCCTTACCATCGTCTAAGGCCCTTAAATGTATGCTAAGTTTAGTTAACGAAGTTTTGTCGCAGTGACAGCTAGGATGTTGGCTTGGAAGCAGCCATTCATCTAAAGAGTGCGTAACAGCTCACTAGTCGAGCGACGGAGCGTGGATAATAATCGGGAATAAGCATACTGCCGAAGCCATGGGTTTCGTAAGAAGCGGTAGGGGAGCATTCTGTTCAGCGTTGAAGGCGTGTTGCGAGACACTCTGGAGCGTACAGAAAAGCAAATGTAGGTATAAGTAACGATAAAGGAGGTGAGAAACCTCCTCGCCGGAAGACTGAGGATTCCTGATCAACGTTAATCGGATCAGGGTTAGTCGGGACCTAAGGGTAAGCCGAATGGCGAGCCCGATGGAAGAAACTGTTAATATTCAGTTACTGGCATACGCACTGATGTGGAGACGGAGGAATGAAAGTCCTGCCAACTGACGGAATAGTTGGTTAAAGGGTGTAGATGTAGATAGTGTAGGCAAATCCGCACTAGAATCGAACCTGAAAGTACCTCGAGGGCTTGCCTGAGGGGAAATGGATGTAATTAGACTCCCAAGAAAATCTGCTAAAGATATGCGTATGGCACCCGTACCACAAACGGACACACGTGGTCACGTAAAGAGTACTAAGGCGCTCGAGAGATTCACAGCTAAGGAACTAGGCAAAATAGCCCCGTAACTTCGGGAAAAGGGGCGCTCTCTGGAATATGGGAGCCGCAGAAAAAT
>OGRD01000010.1_pt1:5000-194880 | contig 194880 bp, 153 predicted proteins | sample 1553441 | NCBI WGS metagenome assembly OGRD01 (sample SAMEA2580106, study PRJEB22360) | human gut metagenome | biome: human gut; feature: human-associated habitat; material: faeces | place: Denmark | collected 2008/2010
CCATGCTCCCGATGGCACTATGTCTCACCCTCCCTTCTTTCGTATATGTGTATTTGGCGGCCGCACAACCAGACTCGTTTTGGGTGATTTCGGCGTGCATCGGTATTGAGCAATTAGGCTACGGACTAGGGTACACCGCCTGTATGCTCTATATGATACACTTCGCCGAGGGAGTCCACAAAACGGCACATTTCTCGCTCTGCACCGCAGTGATGTTCCTCGGCCTATTGCTCCCGGGGATGGTTGCGGGCTACATAGAGGAACCGCTCGGCTACTTAGGTTTCTTTTGGGTGGTAATGGCTTGCTGCATACCGAGTATTGCCATCACCTACATCGTTTGTCGAAAATTATGAATATCAGATAATAGTATGAATATCAAGCGAATCATTCCCGACAGTATCACCTGCTGCAACTTGCTTTGCGGCTGTATGGCTGTCTTTATGGCTACTCAAAACGCCTTTCTCTATGCGTTCTTGTTCATCCTTGGCGGCGCATTCTTCGATTTCTTCGACGGGATGTCTGCCCGATTACTCAAAGTGCCAAGCGAGATCGGCATACAACTGGACTCGCTCGCCGATGACATCACTTTCGGTTTAGCCCCCTCTATGATGCTTTGCTGCTACCTCCGCCCGCTCATCGGTTGGTGGTGTCTGTTGGCTTTCCTGATGGCGGCATTCTCTGCTTTGCGCTTGGCTAAGTTCAATGTAGATAAACGCCAAACCTCCTCATTCATAGGGCTTTCCACACCGCCCAATGCTATATTTTGGGGATCACTCACCTGTATGCCCTATGCTATGTTATCAGCCGATTGGATTCCATGGGCATTGTTGGCAATGAGCCTGCTTAGTTGCTATCTGCTCAACGCCGAGATACCTTTCTTCTCGTTTAAGTTCCACGATTTCTCTTGGAAGAACCACTTCACGCAATACTTATTTTTAATAGGTGCGCTGGTGCTGATTATCTTCTGCGTAGCAAAAGCCATCGCTTGCCGACATATCGGATTAGCTGTATTCGCCGGAGCGGCGTGTGTACTCTGGTATGTAGCGCTCAACCTGTTGCTTTGGATAGCCAAACGATAGCATCATTGCCTTAACCCACACATAATCAATACGAAAAACACACCGATGACATCCCATAGAGTTGCCAAATATATTTCGGAAAGTCTCCTTGTCGGGCTTCTGACACTTCCTATCTATGCCGAACCGATTCGCAGCGGATACTACGATGCGGCACAAGGACTGAGCGACTCGCTGCTTAAGTCTGCCCTCCACGACACTATCTGCCAAGGCGTGCGTGTGTCGTACGGCACACAGGGCTACACCTACCCCGAAGGTATCTACTATCCCGCTACATGGAACTATTTACCGCTCACCGACCGCCGCGCTGACGGCACGGTGTGGGATATGTACTCCAATACTCGCCGTTATTTCCCCTCCGATGAAGGCTCCGCCTGCGGCCTGCAGATAGAGCATTGTTTCCCTAAATCGTGGTGGGGCTGGACCTCGTCAAGCAGCGGCAAGACCGACTCTATCGGCTACCGCGCATACCGCGACCTCTATCACCTGTCCCCCGCCGATGCCCAAGCCAACAATAGCAAGAGCAACTGCCCACCCGGACATGTGAGCAAAGGCGATAGATTGGATAACGGCTCTTTCCGAATGGACTCGAAGAGTGCATCGCAATATGGTTGGATGTGCTTTGAACCCGCACCCGAGTATCGAGGCGACTTTGCACGCGCATACTTCTATATAGCCACCGCCTACGAGAACCTCACCTGGCTTTCTACCTATAGCGACTATCTGACCAACGATTCCTACCTTGAGTTTCAACCTTGGCTCATCGATGTCCTCCTCGATTGGCATCGCTCCGACCCCGTGAGTATCAAGGAGATAGAGCGAGCCGATGCCGTAAGCAGTATTCAGCACAACCGCAATCCGTTCATCGATTACCCTGAGTTGGTAGAGTATATCTGGGGCAATAAGAAAGGGCAAGCCGTCGATTTTGAGCGACTGATCTGCACCGCCTCCCCCGACTATGTCCCCACACCCGACCTAACCAACTTCCGCGCATACGAAGCCACCGACATCACTCGCATGGGCTTCACCGCCACTTGGACGAACCTACAAGCCGACTGCACAATCGACCTCTACACACGCTCCTACACCGGCAACAACGATACACTCATCAACCTTCCCACCATCACAGCCAAGCGGATCGACTCCACTGCTCATGTCGATTACAGCGGCAAGTTATCGACTACTTATGCCGGCAATGGTGCCGTGGTGATGGGTTCGAGCAACACCGATGCCACTATCCGCTTACACGGATTGCAACTGCCCCATGGTGCTAATTTAGTATTCCGTGCAGGGATGTACGCCTTTGCTACTGCAGGCGAACTGCAGATTTTTCTCAACGAAGAAACTGCACCTTTTCAGACCATTGTCTTGCCTACCTCGCGCGATGAGAACTACTACACCATTGCTATCCCCGCAGGCACTCAAACCATTCGAATAGCCTCTGTGGGAGGTAGCACCAAGAAACGCGCTGCCATGCAAGAGTTGTACCTCATACAAGGCGACCTACAAGCGCATACACAAAGCATTGAGGGCTATCCGCAGACTATCGATGCTACGCCGATGGCATCCCGCTATTGCAGTCAATACTTATCTCTCCCTACCGCACTTGCTTCCGATACGCTCTACTACCGCATCAGCGATGATAACGGCCGTCGTACCAATGAAATAGCGGTCGTGCTGCCTGCTGCACCGAGTGCCGAACTGCGTCCTGTTGCTCCATACTCTGCCCCGCAAAAAGTACTGCGAAACGGACGGATATACATCTTCTACAATGGTAAATACTATACCCTGTTAGGAAATATCGACCACGAACAATAAGCGCAGGAGCCGCCATCGGATAAGGGCGAATGGATATTTCTACACATTCCGCCGTTTATTCCACATTTGCCCATATAAATAGCAGTAACTTTGCACCCGTAAAACTATGTACCATTTTTCAATCTCAATACGATGAAAAAACTACTCTACAGTGCATTTCTTTTTGCTGCTATCCTGATTCCGCAGGTCGGCTTTGCGCAGACTTCCGGCGGGCAGTCCACCGAAGGCAAAGACTTTTGGGTAACCTTCTTGCAAGCAGACCAAGATCCTAACAACGAACTTACCCTCTCATTGTCTATCTCCTCACGCACCGATTGTGAGGTGACCATCTCTAACCCCTATACCGGCTATTCTGAGCAAGTGCAAGTACAAGCCAACGGACTGAAGATTGTAGAGTTATACAGTGGCAATGTACTTACTACTACCGCTCGTCAGAATATGAGCACATCGGGCAAAGTTTGCTACTCGGTCAATTCAGAAAAGGTAGATACTTGTGCATTACATGTTACCTCCACGGCAGACATCTCACTCTTTGCCACCAACTACAAACGCGCCACCTTCGATGCCACCAATGTGCTTCCTACTGCCTCGTTGTTAGATAGTTATGTTATCCAGACATACACACCTTCTGACCACGGAGGCGCAGCCAAGACACAAGGTTCGCATTTTGCGATCATCGCTGCCGAAGACAACACTGTTGTGGACTATTGTCCCACCGAGAATACCGAGGCTATCAACAATGCTATCGCTCGAAAAAACGGAGGCTACACTCTGACTCCGGAAGAAGAGCAACTGATTCAATACCAATATGGTCGCGATACCCTCCATTCTCCCGTACTCAAAAAAGGACAAGTTTTCTATGTTTGGACGGGTAAACAAGATGGCGACCATGGCGACCTAAGCGGCACTTATGTCAAAGCACGCGACAATAAGAAAATCGCTGTTTTCCAAGGTTGTCCGCACACCAATATCCCTTACCAAGTCAAGCAACGCGACCATATCTTCTCGCAAGCAATGCCTACTCAGTATTGGGGTAATACCTTTGTTATTACCGCCTCCGCTCAGCGTAAACGCGACAAAATCCGCGTGTTGGCTCTCAACGATGGTACCGAGGTGCGCCTTGACGGACAAGTTGTTCATACTTTCGATTTCTCAACCGACAAAAAGCACTATTTCGAGTTTGAGATAGGAGAGCAATATGGTTCTCTCCCGTCCCCGCTCGCTTTGGGAAAGAGTTGCGTACTCGAAACTTCCTGCCCGTGTGCTGTACACCTTTTTATGGTATCGCAGCAATACGATGGCGATAAGAACAACAATGGCGACCCCGCAATGCTATGGGTCAACCCTATCGAGCAGCAGATCGACCAAGTAACCTTCGCTACTTATGCCAGCAAGAACGGAACAACCAACCACTTTGTGAATATCGTTACCGACCAACCGGAAGCAATGTTATTGGATGGTATCTCTATCCAATCTGATTTCGCTCCCGTAACCAATACAATCAATGGTAAGCAATACTACTTTGCTCAAAAGAGCCTGGGTACGGTTGCTGCTACCCACACGCTCAAAAGCGATGGTAGCAATTTCATCGCCCATGTCTATGGTTTCACAAGCAACGAGTCGTATGGTTACTCCGCCGGCGGTGCTACCAAACCGCTGACACAAGCCATCACTATCAATGGTCAGACCTTCACTCCCGACAGTCACAATCTGCTTTGTGGTGAAGATACCATCCATTTCGGTTGCAACCTCAACTACGAGTTTGAGAAAGTCGTTTGGGGCTTTGGCGACGGACAGACTGCTACCTCACAAGGTCCCGACACCATAGCCAAAGTGGATCACTACTACGACCAATCGGGTGTCTATGCTGCCTACGCGCTCATCTATCGCTCTTCGTCTAACCTGTGCGCAGGGCAAAGTGCTATGGATAGTATTCCTATTACCGTTAATATCGGTCGTTTCGTATTCTCCATCAGCCATGTAGATATCCCCTGCAAAGTAGAGGGACAACCCTTTGTCGGCAAGATTCACTTCGACAACCAATCGGGAGTCGATTTGCAAGGCGACAATACCACTATCGAATACGATCCCGCTGCCATCGCTGCTGGGTTTAAGAATAGCGAACTCACAGTCAATGAGGCCGAAAACTATTTCCAAATCGTCATCCCCGACGAGGCAGAAACGGGTAAGTACTATGGTATCCATCTCAATATCACATCCGATTGCGGTGGCACTGATACCATTCTCCATTTTATGCTCAACTACGACAACGATGTCCTCACGCAGCGTTACGATAATGTTCTCGGGTTGCGTATAGAACCGTTCGCAGGAAAGCAACTTTCTGATTTCCAATGGTATCGCACAAGCGATAGCACGGCGATAACGAATCAAACCGCAGCTGTGCTCAACCGGCGTTATGTGCAAACCGATGCCAACGATGCCTACTATCTCTGTTTTACTATCGACAAAGGCACCAATTCTGAGGTTCAAACCTGTACATGTGCCAAGGCCTTTACTACCGACCCCGGTGCTTACGACGAGTTTAAAGAAGGTGTCTCTATCAGTGCCACGATGGCTGCTGTAGGCGATCGCATATTCGTCAATGCGCAAGGCGCATCTACCGCACAATGGATCAGAACGGACGGCAGCATATTCTCAGAAGAACAACTGCCCGATGGTGGGTGCACCATCTCCGTTCCCTCCGAGAGCGGTTTTTATATCCTGCGTGTCATCACCGACAAACAAGAGCGCAACTTCAAATTCTTTGTAAAATAACTCTCCTTAAGCATACTCTCAATATGAAAAATATAGTGCGTAACATACTGATTATCACGCTAATCCTGTCGCTTGGCTGTAGCACGCTCACTGCGGTTGCAATGCCTGCTCCCGCAGCCAAAGAGACCACGGCACAAGATAAACAAAAAGCCGCCAAACAAAAGGCTGCTGAGAAAAAGAAAAAAGAGCAGGAGAAAGCCAAAGCGCAAAAACAAAAAGAGCAGGCTAAGAAGAAAGCCGAGGCCGACAAGCGCAAAGCCGCTGCACAGAAGGCCAACGAGAAAAAGAAAGCCGAAGCAGCACGCGAAGCGGAGAAACAAGCAGACGAGCGTGCCAAAGTGGCGGCTGCAAGAGAAAAAGAGAATGCACGCCGTCAGGAGGCTGCTGCCAAAGCCGCTGCCGACAAGCAAGCACAAGAAGAGGCACAGAAATTGGCTTGGCAACGACAACAAGCCGAGTTGGCAGATCCTACTCCTAAGACAGAGGTGATCAGCCTTATCAATATAAGCGCACGCGCGGGATACGCCGCCTTGTTGGACAATATCCCCTCGCTGCCGGCAGGCGATAATGCTATCAACTGGTCGAATGTCAATCGTCCCGGGCAGTTGGGTAGCGACTATGCCTACCAATCGCTTACAGGCGGTGCAGGAGCGGGCATCTCCGCCACCTACGCCCTTGAGTATGGAGTCTTCCGCTTTGAGACAGGTCTCGATTTCAGATGGCTCAACTCACGCTCCGACTATGCTTTCTCGCTCATGCGCGATAACAACTACTATCCTGCACCTGGTGTTGCACCTATTGGTCAGACTTATACCTACACCACCGACGACCTGCGTGAGGTACGCAATGTCGGTCATATCGGTTTGCCGATTATGTTCGGTGCGCAGTTCGACCGCTATTTCTTTATGCTCGGTGCAAAAGTAGGTTATGGTATCTTTGGCACCTACTCGCAACGCGGCCGATACGACATCACCGTCCAAGACGCCGAGATACTCGAGCCGTACGGTATGGGTATCGTCGATGTCCCCGCAGCAGCCGCAGACAACCATCGCCTCTCGTTCCGCCAACCCGACCTGAGTCTGTGTGCCGAGTTCGGTATCGACCTCGATGAGTGGCTCCAAGCGCAACCCGACAAGAAAAAAACACGCGTCAAAGCGGGCGAACGCCTTCCCTTTGGCCGCGAGCATATCCACTACCGCGTCAGTGCTTTTGCCGAGTATGGTGTACTCAACACCAACGCCCCCACGGATGCCAATCCCCTCGTATTCAACGCCAACGATTATCGTCCGCAGGCTACCAATACGATGTTGGCTATCGCCGACACAAAGGTCAACAACCTCTTTGTCGGTCTCAAATTCACCGTTCAGTTTGAGATTCCGGGCAAGACGGCACGCCCCGTGCCACCCCCTGCCTCCTATACATCTGTCCGTATCATCGACGAGACCACAGGAGAGATTATCCCGGGGGCTACGCTCGAGATACTCAACACCAAGAATGGTCGCCCGGCACTCAAGGAGAAAATCATCCCGCAGGGCACTGCTCGCCAGCGCACCAATGTCGGAAACTACCTTGCTACGGCGAAGATGGAGCATTACTACCCCGAGAGTATCTCGTATAGCATTGCTGAACCCGGTACAACCACTACGCTCGAGGTGCGTATGCGCCGTATGCCGCTCTTCCGCGTCAGCGTAGCCAATGCTGAGACGGGTGAACCGATACCCGCACAAGTGGAGATCCGTCCGCGCAATGTCAGCCAACCGGCATACACCCTTACTACCGACTCTCTGCAAGGTGTAAGTTGTGCCTATCTCGCTGATTCCCTTGCTTATACGCTCCATATTGAGCAAGTCGGCTACGAACTGTTCGAGGCGCCTATTGTCCACATCGGTGATAGTATGCATGTCGTCCTCACACCTATCAAGAAAGGCGAGGTCTTCGTAATGCGCAACCTCCATTTTGCTACCAACAAGACCCGTATCTTATCCTCTTCCGAGGAGGCTCTGGAAGCGCTCTATTCCTACCTGCAGCGTAACCCCGAAATCCGCATCCGGATTATGGGACACACCGACAATGTAGGTAAAGACGCTGCCAACCAACGCCTCTCCGAAGGCCGTGCCGAGGCGGTACGCAACGACCTTATCAAGCGCGGTATCGACCCCGCACGCATCGAGGCAGAGGGCTATGGCGAGACCCGTCCTATCGACACCAACGACACCGAAGAAGGACGCCAAAACAACCGCCGTGTCGAAGTGGAAGTTCTGTAAAATATGCAAACAACGGAGCGTGCATTTTAATATTTGAGCGGTTCTTATTTCTCGAACTTTTGTCGAGACCTAATCGAGACCTAAAGCCAACCTCACCATTAAGATAAATGCCCGTAGATAAATAAAAATTTAGACAACTAAACCTACTAAATACATTCGCCTATGAAACGAAGTTGTATGGTCATAGCCTTAGTGGCACTATTGAGCAGCCTCACTGCCCCGCTCTTTGCACAAGCCTCCACCGAGGGCAAAGAGTTCTGGGTCGCGTTGGCTATATCCAATGCCCCTAACGGCAAAATTTCAAACTTTGAACCGTTCATTGCAATTTCTGCGAAAAAGGCTTGCCAAGTTACCGTTTCCAACCCCGCAACAGGATGGACAGACCAACCCCGCAACCTGACCGCTGACTCGTGGACTGTCATCAACAACATCCCCACCGCACAATGGTACGACCTTAGTTGGACAGCCAACTCTGCTTCGGAGAATGTGGATAACAAAGGTATCTACATCAAATCTACCGAAGATATCTCCGTCTTTGCGGCGATGCGAATGGAATACTCCTACGATGCCACCAATGTCCTCCCGCAAGGTGTCTTGCAGAGTGAATACATCCTTCAAGATTACCCCGCCTACAACTCCGAGGGCGAGGCACACGCCACTTTTGTCATTGCGGCTACCGAAAACAACACCACTGTTGAAATTACCCCTTCTACCCCTACTATTAAAGGCAAAGCAGCCAATACTACTTTTACGATTTCGCTCAATCGCGGACAGACCTACCAAGTGGTCAGCACTGACAAACAGACTTTTTCGGGCACACGCGTCAAAGCCAAGAATGGCAAAAAGATTGCCGTATTCTCCGGTGCCGATTTTACACAAATCCCGGGCGGAAAATCTGCACGCGACTGCCTCTACGAGCAGGCAATGCCTATCGACTATTGGGGTACCGAATTTGTTGTAACCCGCTCTATGGAAAAAGATGCCAACCGTATTCGCATTACAGCACAAGAAGATGGAACGAGTATCAATATCGATGGTCATTTTATCAAAAACATCAACTCTGGAGAGACCTACGAATTTGAGATGTCCGAAAATCTCGGTTCTACAGAGATGGCAAAGTATATTACAGGTGCGGGGAGAGAAATTCCCGACATATTCGTCGGTGATGCCCACTATATTCAAACCTCTTGCCCATGCGCAGTGTATGGATACGATGTAAGTAGTGCATACCTATTCAAAGCCAATGAAGCAAACAAAAAAGGCGACCCCTCTATGGTATGGATATCGCCTCTCCAGCAGCGAATCAGCAAGATTACATTCGGTGCGTGTGGCACGGCAGGAAGCAGCGGACATACCAACAAACACTATGTCAATATTGTGTGCCTCACAAGCGATGTTGCGTCTTTCCAACTCTCCTCCGACCAACGCGCAAACATCCCTGCCACTTTTACCCCCGTTCCGGGCAATCCCACATATTCGTATGCTCGAGTATTCTTGGTTGATACCGATGGCAGCAATCCGGACAAGGTATATACGATGAGTAATAAGACTGGCTTCGTGGCTCATGTATATGGTAGCGGAAACAACGAATCGTATGCTTACTCAGTCGGCTCCTCCGCTGTCAAACGAGGTGTGGCAGTCGATGGCGAGAATTACACCGAGGGCTACATCAGCGAGACCGTCTATTGTATCGGCACGCCCATTTCTTTCGATGCACAAGTCGGCACCGATGTTATCGACAAAGTCGATTGGGATTTTGGCGACGGTGTCTCCGAGCAGGGTAGCACACCGCAAACCACTCATACTTACGACTCCCCGGGGTGGTACGACATCGTGGCAAACATCTATGCGCACAAAGAGTGCCCCTATTCGCAATACCCTGCCGAAGAGGTGCGTTTCTCTTTCCGTGTCCGCCGACCAGACACCATCTCCGTAGTCGTTCGTGGGGACTGTTTAGCATGGGATGATACCCAAAGCCCTATACAAGAAATCGACTCTGTGCAGCCCGACAACTGCGCTACCGACAACTTCGAGATTCGCACTATCGTCCACGGCAGAGATACACGCGATGTCTTAGATACTACTATCACCGCGCGTGATCAGTTCTTTGTCCCCGAGGAGAATAAGTGGTATTACGCCACCTCTTTCCCGCAAGGCAAGGGCATCGTTGAGGGCGAAACCACCTACACCAACAGCGATGGTTGTACCCACACTCATGCCTACAAGTACAATCTCACTATCATCACTTGCCTTGAGATGGATGTCCCCAACAACCCGAACCGGTCATACATCTGCCCCGATGACGCCGAGGCAATGTACAACATTCCGTTCCACTATGTCAAAGGGCAGATAGCCGAGGCCTATCTCCTGTTAGGCGACAAGCAACTGCCGCTCCTGCCCCTCATCGATGCGCAAGATACTGTGCTGCAAGTGCCTACCGAGAGCCTTATCCCGGGCAGTTACGATGCCAAGGTGGTGGTGCGCGACGAGGTATGCGACCAACTGCTCACTTTCGACTATAGTCTCTTGGTGTACTACCCGAGCAATATCTTCAAACTCAAGTTTGGCAATGTCTTGGCTGTTTTCACCCCCGCATTCAACGGCGGATACACCTTCACGGGCTATCAGTGGTACAAAGACGGACAGCCTATCGAGGGTGCAACTTCATCGGTTTATCACACCGAAAAACCTTTCCCAGCAGGCTCATCCTACTATGTCGTTCTTAGTCGCCCCGATGGCGTCATCCTCCCCTCGTGCGAGCAGGTCATCCCCGCCACCGACTACAACACACCCGATGTGCAACAAGCCCCCGCAGCCGAAAAAATCATGCGTGGCAACAGCCTCTACATCCGTCTCGGCAACACCCTCTACGACATCTACGGCAACCACATCGAATAAAAACGGCAATACACATAGAGTGCCACATCGTTACTAAAACGATGTCATATTATTCAAAATCCTGACATCTCGCATTCATAAGATGTCGGGATTTTTATGTTAGTATAACAAAAAACGGCAACAAATACTTGCATAAGCAAAAAAGAAATTGTAACTTTGCCGCATATTAGTACAACAACTTATATTCACTTAACCTCATTGTTATGGCTTCAAAAAACATATTGGGTTTAGATTTAGGAACCAATAGTATCGGTTGGGCAGTAGTTAATGAAAATGCAGGTGCAAAATCCATTGTTGCGGCAGGCAGTCGGATTGTCCCTATGGATGCTGCACTGATGGGCGATTTTGAGAGTGGAAACAGTATCTCTCAAACGCACGATCGTACTATGGCACGAGGTGTAAGACGCCTTTACGAACGCAGAGCATTACGCCGCGAAAGACTAAATCGTGTACTCTCTATTTTAGGATTTCTGCCGCCTCATTATGCTGCACAACTGAACCGATATGGACAACTCAACAAGGGTGCAGAACCTCTTTTGGCATGGAGTACACAAAACGAGAAAAATACTTTCCTCTTTCAGTCCTCATTTGAGGAGATGGTGCAGGATTTTGCCTCCTCGCAACCCGCATTGATTGCCAATGGAAAGAAAATACCTTACGATTGGACTATCTATTATCTACGCAAAAAAGCACTTGCTCGTCCTATCACCCCACAAGAATTGGCATGGATACTGCTGCAGTTTAATCAAAAACGCGGTTATAACCAAGCGCGTGGTGAGGAAGAAGAAACTAAACCTAATGAAAAGAAGGAACTTCTAACACTCAGGGTGGTTGATGTGCAAGACACCGGCGAAGTCTTCAAAGGACGCACTTGGTACAATGTCATCCTTGAGAATGGTTGGATATACAAACGCCAAAGTGCTTATCCGCTCGATTGGGTGGGGAAGAAGAAAGACTTTATCGTTACCACCAAACTCAATGACGATGGCTCGGAAGCCACCGACAAAGAGAGCAATGTGAAGCGCAGTTTCAGCGCACCCAAAGAGGATGATTGGGGACTAAGAAAAATCAAGACGGAGCACGATATTGCACAAAGCGGCAAAACCGTGGGTGAGTTCATCTACGATGCGCTTCTGCAGAATCCAAATCAGAAAATTTTAGGGCAGTTGGTTCGTGTTGTGGATAGAAAATTCTACAAAGACGAACTGTATCGTATATTAGAGGTGCAGAAACAGTTCATCCCGGCATTGCAAGACAAAGCACTATATCAGTCGTGTATCGAGGCACTATATCCGCAAAACGAAGCGTATCGCAACAGCATCGCCGGCAAAGATTTTACCTATTTGTTTGTGCAGGACATCATATTCTACCAGCGACCGCTCAAGAGCAAGAAATCGCTTATTAATGAGTGCCCGTACGAATACCATACCTATCAAGATGAAAATGGTGAACTGCACCGTCGATACCTCAAATGTATTTCTAAGTCGCACCCTCTGTACGAAGAGTTCCGCTTGTGGCAATTTGTGGAGAACCTGCACATCTACCGAGAGGATGCCAATGGTATTGGCAAAACCGAATGTACCACAGAGTATATCGCGGATAAAGCAAAATTGATAGAGTGGTTACTTCAACAAAAAGAACTAACCGAGGCATCTCTTTTGAAGCAATTAGTCAATGAGAATACTGCCGGATTGTCGTGGAATTATGTCAGCGACAAGAAGTATCCCGCTGCACCTGTAACGGCATTGATAAAGTCTGTGTTTGTAGAAGCCGGTGGAGAATTAAAGGATGGAGAAATGTGCAGAAAGGAATTGGAGCATATTTGGCATATTCTCTATTCTGTTTCCGATAAGACACAACTCACCCAAGCACTGACTCATTATGCACATGCGCACCAACTGTCCGAAGTGTTTGTGAATAAGTTGAGCAAGCAAAAACCATTTGAAGACGACTATGGAGCCTATAGCGAGAAAGCCATCAAACGCTTGCTCAATCTTATGCGTTGTGGTAAGTATTGGAAAGAATGCTCTATCGATGAAGATACTCATACCAAAGACCGCATAGAGCGTATCCTGACAGGAGAGGTCAATGAGAACATTAGCGATCAAGTACGCGAAAAATTGAAAGATATGAACGGTATCGCTGATTTTCAAGGACTTCCATTGTGGTTAGCCGAGTATGTAGTTTACGATATTCGCAAGAATGACACCAAATGGGAATCGCCCGATGACATCGATAAGTACTTGCAATCTTTCCGCCTTCATTCGCTGAACAATCCTATTGTTGAAAAAGTCGTAATGGAAACGCTCCGCACTGTTCGTGATATATGGCGACAAGAAGGGCATATCGATGAGATACACATCGAGATGGGGCGCGAACTCAAGCAAAATGCGGAGCAACGCAAGAAAACCCTCAACCGACAGATAGACAACGAGAAAGCCAATCAGCGTGCCAAATGGCTGCTGCAAGAGTTTATGAACCCCGATATGAATATCGAAGGGGTGCGTGCTTACTCACCAAACCAATTGGAGTTGTTCCGTATCTATGAGGATGGTGCACTATCTCATCACCCGGCAGATGACGAAATTCAACGCCTTATCAACGACCTATCCGGTATCAAACAGCCATCCGCATCCGATGTCAAGCGATACCGCCTGTGGATTGACCAAAATTATATCTCCCCATATACGGGGCAGCCGATTCCCCTGTCGAAACTGTTTACACATGCCTATCAAATAGAGCATATCATTCCGCAATCTCGATACTTCGACGATTCAATGAGCAACAAAGTTATCTGTGAGGCGGAAGTAAACGCTCGGAAAGATAGGATGTTGGCGCACGAGTTTATTACCAAATGCGGTGGCGAGCAAATCACGCTTTCGGGTGGTAAGGTGGTATCTGTTTTATCTCTAAAGGCTTACGAAGAACTGGTCGCTACAACCTACAAGAACAATCGCACCAAACAAGAGAAACTGATGTTAGACGACATCCCGGAGAAATTCATCGCACGCCAAATGAACGATAGCCGTTATATCAGCCGACTAATTCTTGGCCTATTGAGCAATATCGTTCGGGAGAAGAACGCCAAAGGTGAGTACGAACCCGAGATGACAAGCAAGAATGTGGTCGTCTGCAATGGTGCTACCACTACCCGACTTAAGAAAGATTGGGGCATCAACGATGTATGGAATCGCATCGTACTTCCACGCTTTGAGCGACTGAATACACTACAAAATACCACTATCTTTACCACCCAAACGGCAAGCGGACACACTATTCCCAATATGCCGTTGGAGTTGCGCAAGGGATTCGAGATGAAGCGCATCGACCATCGCCACCACGCTATGGATGCCATCGTCATTGCCTTTACTACACGCAACCATGTCAATCTGCTGAGCAACGAAGCGGCATTAGATAAAAACGAACGCGCACGCTACGACCTGCAAAAGTTGCTGCGCAAGCAAGAGATTTGGACGGATTCCAAAGGGCAGCATATCAAGTTCACAGACTTTATTGTACCTTACCCGGGATTCCAGAAGGATGTTCAAACCACATTGGAGAACATTATCGTTAGTTTTAAGCAGAACTTGCGTGTCATCAACAAAAGCAACAATCGCACAATGCGTTTTGTGGATGGCAAGAAAAGGCTCGAGCATCAGACCAAAGGCGACAACTGGGCAATCCGCAAGTCGATGCACAAAGACACGGTATTTGGTGAAATCAATCTCCGTCGCAAGAAAGTCGCCAATCTGTCGTACGCATTGCAGCATATTGATGATGTTGTAGAAAAAGATTTACGGCTCAAACTGCGGGAGTTGGTCGCAGAGGGGAAGGACGAGAAGCAAATCAAGAAATACTTTGCTGCCGAACCGGACACATGGGCAGATATTGACCTCAAACACATCGAAGTCTATTATTTTACCCGTGACACCAAAGAGCGTTACTTCGCCGTCCGAACCGCCATTGATGATAGTTTCACTGCCGACTTTATTCGCAACAAGGTTACAGATGAAGGCATACAGAAGATTTTGTTAGCGCACTTGGAGCGGTGTGGTGGCAATCCGCAAGTGGCATTCTCGCCCGACGGATTGGAGCAGATGAACGCAGATATTCAAATGCTTAACAACGGTGTACCACACAAACCGATATACAAAGTACGCAAATACGAAAAAGCGGACAAGTTTGCCATTGGTGAAGAAGGTGCAAAAGCCAAGAAGTTTGTCGAGGCAGACAAAGGTACAAACTTGTTCTTTGCTGTCTATTCGACCATTGATGAGGCAGGCAAAGAGGTGCGTTCGTTTGCCACTATTCCGCTCAAAGTAGTTATCGATTGCCAGAAGCAAGGCAAGAAAGATTGGAAAACATTGTTAGACCAATGGGTACACGAAAACAATGTCGTGCCCGCAAGTGCAACACTCAAATTCATTCTTTCTCCGGGCGACTTGGTGTATTTACCGAAAGAGGGCGAGACGAGTATCGACTACAATGCGATTGATAGAACCCGTATTTATAAAATGGTGTCAGGTTCGGGATTCCAATGTTTCTTTATTCCATACAACTGGGCCTCAACAATAGTAGATAAAATAGAATTAGGTGCACTCAATAAAGCAGAACGCGCACTTACAGGCGAGATGATTAAAAACTTCTGCTTCCCTATTTCTATTGACCGTTTAGGTAACATCATTATTCCTCAACAGCCATGATTAAACGCGTATTATGTTTTACCAATCCCGCTTATCTCAGTTTGCACTTGCAGCAAATTGTGTACGAGCCACCTGCAACAAAGTCTGAAACGGATTCAGACAATGCTGAAAAACAAACACGCATAATCCCTATTGAAGATGTAGGCGTAGTGATATTAGATAATCGGCAAATCACTATCACACAAGCACTTATGGCTGCCTTGTTGGAGAACAACTGTGCCGTCATTACCACTGATAGCCGTCATTTGCCAATCGGGTTGCTGTTGCCCCTTGCAGGAAACAGTTTGCAGAGCGAACGCTTCCGCAAGCAATTAGATGCTTCCGAACCACTGAAAAAGCAGATGTGGCAACAGACTATAGTGGCAAAAATCTTAGGACAAGCCGCTATTCTGCAAGAAGTAGGGATTGAAAATGCCAATATGCGTACTTGGGCAAAGAGTGTCCGATCCGGTGATCCCGAGAATTTAGAAGGTCGAGCAGCCGCATACTATTGGAGAAATGTCTTTCAAAACCAAGATTTTATACGCGGACAAGAAGGAGATCCACCCAACAACTTGCTCAATTATGGCTATGCTATCGTGCGAGCAATGATGGCGCGCGCTTTAGTTGCTGCGGGATTGTTGCCTACGCTCGGCATACACCACCACAACCGCTACGATACCTATTGCTTAGCAGACGACATTATGGAACCCTATCGCCCGTATGTTGATAGGTTAGTCCTTTCTATGCTTAAACACCACAATGACATCTCAGAACTGACTACCGATATAAAACGCGACCTGCTGAGTATCTCTACTGCCGATGTTATCATCGATGGATACCGAAGTCCGATGATTGTGGCGATACAAACAACGGCCAATAGTGTGCAACGGTGTTTGTGCGGTGAGTCAAGAAAAATCATCTATCCGGATTGGTAATTACGAGGTATGCCATTAGGCATACCTCGCTTTGTTTTTATGGATCGTTTTAGTGAATATAGAATTATGTGGGTGTTGGTGTTTTTCGATTTGCCAACGGATACCAAGAAAGAGCGAAAAGTGGCAGCCCGCTTTCGCAAACTTCTGTTGGAGGATGGTTTTACAATGTTTCAATTCTCAATTTATCTGCGGCATTGCCCGAGCGCAGAAAATGCAGATGTGCATATTCGGCGTGTAAAAAACATACTGCCGGAGTACGGCAAAGTTGGAATTATGCGTATCACGGATAAGCAATTTGAAGATATGATGCTCTTCGATTGTCAGAAAGCAACCATCGCAGGACAACCGGTGCAACAACTCGAACTATTTTAGAAACCAATAGGATAGGAAAAAGAAAGAGAGAAAAAGGGAAAATGAATCTATGAATTAGGATACTTGCCTATCTGCCATATTTCTATTGTACAACCTTGTTTGCTATCTTTGATCAACCTTTTTCAGGACACCACATATTTTTATCAAATTGTCTCTGAGTGGTTTTAATCAAGACTTTGTCGAAACCTAATAGAGATCTAAAACTTCGTGTGCAAAATAGTATTTTGATAGTTTTAGAAAAGTATCTCTTACAAGATGTCTGATCCATTTTCTAACCAAACAGAATGGTACAGAACTACATATAGAAATAATTTGTAGAAATGAACTATAAAAATAGGATGAAGAAAAGTGAGTATCGATAAAGAAAAAAGTAGGTCGAACGACCTACTTTTTTCTTTCCTATACATTTGTGTAAGTTGCTGTGTTTCATCGATTTACATATACTAAGTTGTATAGGATCTTATCGATGACAAAATTTGAAGGATATACACAACAGAGTGTTCTCGCTCACTTCGGTGTAAAATGTTGTATAGGATCTTATCGATGACAAAATTTGAAGGATATACACAACTTAGACGAGTTAAAAGCGATAAGCAATTTGGTTGTATAGGATCTTATCGATGACAAAATTTGAAGGATATACACAACGATGTTCGTGATTGCGTTTTGAAATCTGAGGTTGTATAGGATCTTATCGATGACAAAATTTGAAGGATATACACAACTTGATGAAATATAAAAAAGTCATTTATACGTTGTATAGGATCTTATCGATGACAAAATTTGAAGGATATACACAACTATAACTCGTTCAATTTGCGCTCGTACACAGTTGTATAGGATCTTATCGATGACAAAATTTGAAGGATATACACAACTCGACAGAATTCAGAACCACGATGTAAACGTTGTATAGGATCTTATCGATGACAAAATTTGAAGGATATACACAACGAAAAATATCGGGTTCTCCGTGTCGCATTGGTTGTATAGGATCTTATCGATGACAAAATTTGAAGGATATACACAACCTCGTTCCAATGTGAACGCAAAATCTCTAAGTTGTATAGGATCTTATCGATGACAAAATTTGAAGGATATACACAACTTGCTCTGGTCTCTCGTTCTACACTCTTCAGTTGTATAGGATCTTATCGATGACAAAATTTGAAGGATATACACAACTTCCTCTAATGTATAGTGTTTGTTTGTCTGTTGTATAGGATCTTATCGATGACAAAATTTGAAGGATATACACAACCCGCTAATGAATGTTGTTTCCATATCGTTGTTGTATAGGATCTTATCGATGACAAAATTTGAAGGATATACACAACGGTTGCCCTCTTAGGGATTTAAGATATTTTGTTGTATAGGATCTTATCGATGACAAAATTTGAAGGATATACACAACTTTACTTGGTTTTTTCATTTTCTTGCTGTGTTGTATAGGATCTTATCGATGACAAAATTTGAAGGATATACACAACTATCTTGTACATCTTTTATTTTCTTTTGAAGTTGTATAGGATCTTATCGATGATAAAATCAGGAAAGAAGCACATAATATATCCTTAGCATAAAGTATCCAATTTCAATAATTCAAAGACCAAATTGCAGTGCGCCCCCCAAAAAAGGACTCTGATGAAACTTTTATCAATCGCACATCTATGCGCAAAATTACGACAAAAATCTGATTTGCGCAACTTTCCACATTATTTTCATAGAAAATATCACTAACATTTGCATAATCTAGATATTTTTCCTACCTTTGCAGCAGATATTTGAAGGATATACACAATAAGGATTATTCCGTTGTGTAAACATCTGAGACGGGGCGTGCTTTTAAGTGCGTCTCTGCTTTTTTATCATATAACAGTTCTTAAAGAGACAATTGACACTAATAGTGTTTATCTGCATTTTGTTTTTTATGTATTGGCAAAACTACAGTACAAATAAACATTGCTATCGGACATTACAAATAAGGGTGGAATTATCCTTTGCCGTTCCTACTTCGGGCTGTTCTCTGCAATCCTATTCTCCCTTACCAACACATCTTGCACAAGTCCTCAATTAATGGAGTATACACCCAAAAATGCAACAACATCGAATATATCTTCCCAAAACGCATTAGTACCACTATATCCTTCTCATAGACAGGTTGCAGACATAACAAAAAAACGACTCGCATTTCTGCAAGTCGTTCTTTGTGTGGGCGTTTACGGATTCGAACCGCAGACCCTCTGCTTGTAAGGCAGATGCTCTAAACCAGCTGAGCTAAACGCCCTTTTCATAGTGAAGAACCTCGTTAGGTAGTTCCTTTCCGAAAGCGAGTGCAAAGGTACTGCTTTTTTTTGAACCGTGCAAATTTTAGAGTGATTTTTTTTGAAAAAAATGCCATTTGTACCAATTTCTATATTGCCAACGGTGAAATACGATATAAAGCAACCCCGTAATAAGCAGTCCGACGCACATTCCGCCTAAGACATCGGCTGCAAAATGTTGCGACAAATAAATGCGTGAATAGCCGCCTAATGCTGCCAAAGCAAAACAAACTATCTGCCAAATAGCGGTCAGTGCATAGTATTTGGGCTTGTTGTTCGATTGATTGGCAAACCGCAGACGGAGCAAATCAGTGCCGATGATGCAGAGAGCAAAAAATAGGGCAAAGAAAGTGGTGGTATGCCCCGACGGAAAAGAATAGAAGCGGCTCATCTCCACGCCGTCCACCAATGGCAGGGGCGTATCAGGGTAGTTCTCCGCAAAATAAGTCAGTGGTCGCGGTGCATCGACTATGCGTTTTATGATTTGTGTTGCTAGTCCGGAAAGCAGGGTGCCGGCGAGGGTGAAGACTGCTGCACCTGTCTTGTAAAACAGCAAAGCAACGCAGACGAGATAGGGTACCCATTCGCCGATTTGGGTATAGTACCTAAATAGTGTATCGCGTGCGTGCGTGTGAGGCGAACATAGCAAAAGGTGCAGTTCTGCTTTTGGAACGCACACCAATGCCACGCTCAGAGCCACGATAAGCAGCGTGCATAGCGTGAGAAATAGTCCGTTTCGTCGTAGGAAATCCATATCTGCGTGGGTCAGACTGTTTTGGCAGGTTGCTTGCGAGCAACAACGATAGTAACGGCGATCACAATCAGCGCGATACCGATGCAAGAACGGACGGTCAAGTGTTCGCCAAAGAGTGTCAGTCCTACCATCACGGCAGTGATAGGCTCCATCGCACCCAAGATAGCCGTTTGGGTGGAACCGATTCCTTGTATGGCGAGCGTGGTCAGCACAAGCGAAAGGGCTGTTGGGAAGAGTGCCGCACCAATGCTATACCCCCAGTGCAACCCCTGTGGCACCGCTATCTGCCAACGGCAGAGCAACAAGACGCCTAGCATCAGCGACCCGAACAGTAGTACATAAAAAGTAATCTTCGCCGAGGGCAAATGGGTGATATGCCCTTTGTTGATAAAGACCAGATAGATAGCGTATGTGAGTGCCGAACCAAGCGAGAGCAGCACGCCCGCTATGCTGACATGCGTGTTGCCGTTTAGTTCACAAAGCACTCCTATGCCCACGCTGGCCAATGCTAAGCATCCCCATACTAGCGGTGCTACTCGCTCGTGAAAAACAAACGCCATCAGCACTGCGGTTACGATGGGATAGACAAAGAGAATCGTGCTTGCCAAACCGGCGTCCATATAGTTGTACGAGAGGTAAAGAAGCAGCGATGATAGTGCCATCACCGCACCCAAAAGGGCTATCTGAATCGCCTCTGCTTTGCTCAAGCGGAAGTCAATATGCCGACATAGCATCAGTACAGCCAACATCGGCACACTGAGCGCATACCGCCAAAACAGTACCGAAACGGAATCCATTCCGTCTTGGTAGAGCGGCAACGCAAACATAGGATTGAGGCCGTAGAACCCTGCGGCAAGAATACCAAAGAGGTAACCAACTGACTTTGAATGCAACATAGCAATCGACTAAAAACGCACAAAAGTACTGCTAATTTTTGGATTGTGCAATACAAAATTGCACAAGTCGGAAAAAAGCAGTAATTTTGCTTTCCAATTTGCATTCTGATGGACACTATTTGCGCAATTTCTACTCCTTACGGCTGTGGCGGAATAGCCGTTGTTCGTGTGAGCGGCGATAAGGCTATTGCTCTGACTGACAGCCTGTTCCGTGGAAAAACATCTCTCCTGAGCGCCTCGGCGGGTACCTTCCGATTCGGGCATATCGAGCGTGGTGGGGAGATTCTGGATGAGGTGGTCGTGAGTATCTACCGTGCGCCGCATTCTTTCACGGGCGAAGATGTGGTGGAGATTAGTTGCCATGGCAGTCTGTATATCCAGCAAGAGTTGCTCCGATGGCTGATAGAGGCAGGCTGTAGAATGGCCAAAGCAGGCGAGTTCACGCAGCGGGCTTTCCTCAATGGCAAGTTAGATTTGGCTGAGGCTGAGGCGGTCGCCGATCTGATTGCCTCGCAGTCGAAAGCAGAGAAAGACTTGGCACTCAGTCAGTTACGCGGTAGCGTCTCTTCCGAGTTGCAGCAACTCCGAGACCGATTGCTCCATTTCACTTCGCTTGTCGAGTTAGAACTCGACTTCGCCGACCATGAGGAATTGGAGTTCGCCGACCGGGGGGAATTGACTGCCTTAGCGGCGGAGATTGCGCATAAGTTGGAGCAACTCACACGCTCTTTCCAAACGGGCAACGCCATCCGAAATGGCGTTCCCGTGGCAATTGTGGGAGCAACTAATGCCGGCAAATCCACCCTCCTCAACGCCCTTGTGGGCGAGCAACGAGCCATCGTGAGCGACATACGCGGTACAACGCGCGACACCATAGAAGATACGCTGATTATCAACGGCATACTCTTCCGATTGATTGATACGGCAGGCATTCGCGACACGGCAGATGAGTTGGAAACCATGGGGATCGAGCGAAGCCGACAGGCTGCCGACAAGGCGCAGATTATCGTGCAGGTCATCGATTCCACCGACCCGCAGACCGACCTTGAGGGCATCAACCTTGAGGGTAAGACCTTGCTGCAAGTGTGGAACAAAGCCGACCTGGCAACACCATCGGTTGGCGCATCAGACGCCACCGGCTCTCCGATAATGGTACTGTCTGCCAAGAGCGGTGAAGTGGATGTGTTGAGAGATACGCTGGCGCGTGTAGCGAGCGAACAGATGAATACAGGTGCTGTAACTATCAGTAATGCAAGGCATTACGAGGTGTTGATGCGGGCTTTGACTGCTATCAGACGAGTGCAACAAGGGCTGCAAGACGGTATCTCAGGCGAGTTTCTAAGTATGGACTTACAAGATTGCCTCAACGCACTCGGTGAGATAACCGGACAAATCACCTCACAAGAGGTACTCAATAATATATTCAGCCATTTCTGTATCGGCAAATAGTGTGAACATACAATAGGAAAAGCCCCGATGTTGATGTCAGAATCAGCATCGGGGCTTTTCTTTTATGGAAGAGAGTATAGTTCTTGCCGTATCTCCGTCGAGTCTATACCGAGTCTTTAATAGGTGATTGATAGGTTATTAATAGGTGATTAAACGGGTTAGACCAAGACACACACAATCAGAGCGTTCTGCCAAAGAAAGTGGTAAGTTTATCTACCGCCGTATTGACATATTCGGGTACATAGTAGGTCTGGATTATGTCGTGCGCCCGAGATGAGGAACAGTTCCTTGTCCTGCGTGCTGGTGGCGTGGCTGAAACACTGCTCCGTGAGGTAGAAAGTGTCAGCATTGCTGCCTGCTATCATCAGCAACGGTTGGTTGATGAGCGACATCCCTTCGTTGGCATCAAAGGCGCAGAGGTCGATAAGGCTGCTCTTGGTGTAGCGGAAAGTGGAGTTAGGATGGGCATGCGTCTGCAGGTAATAGACATACCCGTCGCGGTAGAGGTCGTAGGGCAACTTGGCAGCCTGCTCGGGCGTAACGCACGACCTATCACCCACATACTCAGGCTGTTCGCCTTGTGCCTCCTTGGTGCGGGCAGCGCAGGCATCAGCCAATCGCTCTTGAATCTGATTGATTTGCGAGTCCATAAAACCATTGCGGCGCACCAACCCGGTATTGAACATACTGAGCGTGGCAACGGCTCGGAAACGCTTGTCGGTCTGTGCTGCACGGAGGGTGTAACCGCCGCTTCCGCAGATACCTAAGACGCCTATGCGGTTAGCGTCCACGCCCGGGAACTGAGTCAAGATGTCGGCTGTGCGCCGGATGTCCTCTACACGGTTAGCAGGGCGATCGGTGTTGCGCGGTTCGCCTTCGCTGGCACCTTGGTACGCTGCGTCAAAAGCGAGACAGATATAGCCTTTCTCCGCCATACGCTGGGCGTAAAGCCTTCCCTTTTGTACCATGCAAACACTAATTTAGTTTTTGGAGATTAACAGCCCCGTATAGTAGATGTTTTTGTAAAATTCTTGAATATATTATTGAATGTTTTTGTGTAAGGAATGTTTGGAAGTATCAATATGCATTACATGTCTAATTACATGGTAATTATATGTTTAATCGTCAATTAACCGTTAACGGAGAATAATGGGCGTCTATATGGTCTTTAATGGAGAAATCAGAGCAATTAACGGAGAATCACGGCATACACGGAACCGCGATGTACAATTTTGGTGCGTTAGCCCTGGCTCTCAATTCGTAATCTGCATTGTGCAAAACCTTTTTTTTCGTAAAAAGCCTGTCAAGAATCGTATTTTTTTTGTAACTTTGCGGCACAATTGCAATTAACAAAACACATATACAACTATGACTATGCAAAAAAGTCCTCTGCAGATTGCTCGCCAATCCTACAAGCCCAAAATGCCTGTAGCCTTGCAAGGTGCAGTTCGCCTCGTCGAAGGTGAGAAAACACAATCGGTTGCCGATCAGGCAGAAATCAAGGAATTGTTCCCGAATACTTATGGTCTGCCGGTTATTACAATGGAGCCTGCTCAGGGCGTGGATAAGGTCGCAGAACCATTCAATGTAGGTGTCATCCTCTCGGGTGGTCAAGCCCCCGGCGGACACAATGTCATCAGCGGTTTATACGATGGCCTCAAACTGCTCAATCCTGAGAATAAACTGTATGGCTTCTTGGGTGGCCCGAGCGGCCTCATCGAGGGCAAATATACCTTGCTGACAGGCGATGTTATCGATGATTATCGCAACACTGGTGGTTTCGACATCATCGGTTCCGGCCGTACCAAACTCGAAGAGACTTGGCAGTTCGATAATGGTATCGAGATCTGCAAGAAACTCGGTATCAAGGCAATCGTGATTATCGGTGGTGATGACTCCAACACCAATGCCTGCGTCTTGGCTGAGTACTACCTCCAAAAGAAATGCGGTATCCAAGTCATTGGTTGCCCGAAGACTATCGATGGCGACCTCAAAAACGAGATGATTGAGACCTCTTTCGGTTTCGACACCGCCTGCAAGGTATATAGCGAGTTGATTGGTAACATTCAGCGTGATGCCAACTCGGCTAAGAAATACTGGCACTTCATCCGCCTTATGGGCCGTTCCGCAAGCCATATTGCCCTCGAATGCGCACTCCAGAGCCAACCGAATATCTGCCTTATCTCCGAGGAGGTCGAGGCTAAGAACCTCACCCTCAACGACATCGTTGAGCAGATTGTCGAGGTCATCGTCGATCGTGCCAACTCGGGGCTTAACTTCGGTACCGTGCTGATTCCCGAAGGCCTCATCGAGTTCATCCCCGCTATGCGTGTCCTCATTCAAGAGTTGAACGACCTCTTGGCACAGAACGAAGAGTTCGCTTCTCTCGAGGGCGATGATGCTAAACGCGAGTATGTTAAGTCAATGCTTACTCCTGCTTCTTGCGAGTTGTATCGCTCGCTGCCGAAGGGCATCGCACGCCAACTCACACTCGACCGCGACCCTCACGGAAATGTGATGGTCAGCCAAATCGAGACCGAGAAACTGCTTATCGAGATGGTTAGCAAACGCTTGGCACAACTCAAAGCCAACGGCACCTACAAAGGTAAGTTCAGTGCGCTCAACCACTTCTTCGGTTACGAGGGCCGCTGCGCTATCCCATCCAACTTCGATGCCGACTACTGCTATTCTATCGGTATGACGGCTGTTCACCTCATCGCTGCGGGCAAAACAGGCTATATGTCCCTCGTTCGCAACCTCACCAAACCTGCATCGGAGTGGATCGCTGGTGGTGTACCTATCACGATGATGATGAATATGGAGAAGCGCAATGGTAAGATGAAACCCGTTATCCAAAAAGCCCTCGTGGACTTGAATGGTGCGCCCTTCCTCTATCTCAAAGCACACCGCGCTGAGTGGGCAGATGCCAACACCAGTTACATCTACCCGGGACCGATCCAGTATTATGGTCCTACAGAGGTTTGCGACCAACCTACCCATACTCTCCGCTTAGAGCGTGAGAAATAATAGCGTCAGAAGACAACACTTTGTATTTCATAATAATTAGAGAAAAATCGGCCGCCCGTGAGGGTAGCCGATTTTTGTATAGAGAGCATTGGTCTTGCGGGGCAACCGTATCAAATCCGGAATGCTTTATCCGGCGCATAATGCATAATGATGAATGCGTAATTAATGGTCAATTATATGGTAATTAATGTTTCTAATGTCCCCGCTGTGCAACATCCCCTCCTTTGGAGGGGCTTGGGGAGGTCAATGGCATTTTATATGGCTTTTAATGGAGAACAAGAGCATTAGCGGGGCACCATGGCATGCATAATTACATGGTAATTATATGTTTAATCGTCAATTAACCGTTAACGGAGAATAATGGGCGTCTATATAGTTTTATATGGTCTTCAATGGAGAATCAGGACCATGTCAGAATGCTACGCAATGCGCACTTTTGTTTGCATTTTGTTACCGAGTTCTTGAGCCGACTTTGTCGAACTTTTGTCGAAACCTCATCGAGACCTAAAGCCAACCTCCCAAAATATCAAAATGCTCCCCAAAGGTCTGTTTCGCTATCAAAGTGTATTGCCGTTCTCTTCCTGCTGTATCTCCTCCCGCCAGCCTTGCAGGTACTTGTAGAATGCCTCTGCATCGTCTGCGGGTGGCATAGTTTCTTTGAGCGAAACCACGGTCAGATAAAAGCGCAGATAGGTCTTCCCCGCAAACAGTGCTAAGTTGTTCCGCTTGTCGTGAACGCTTGTCTTGGCATACTTCCTTGGAACATAAACTCCTAGTCCCGCCGTCTCTTTGCCGTACTTAATCGTGTCATTTACAGGCCAATCCGTTCCCCACGAACCTAACAAAATACCGTCCGATAGGTCGATATATTCCTGCTCGTCCCGATAAATCGTTTGTCCGTCTGCGAGCATCGGGATGTCCTTGCGCCCCTTGTTCGGTATCAGTTGCACACCGGTGCAGAGGCTGTCCAATGCCTCCGAGAGAAATACCTCGCAGAGCATATCACGACGGTGCGCACATATCGTGTAGCGCACGGTCATATCCACGCTTTTCCCTTCGGTTTGCCAACCTTTTACGGCAATCTCCATCGCCGCTTTCTCCTTGTTCACCTTCGCTATCCGCTCCGTGCGGCTCTCCACCGGCTCGATATGCACCATCTTTCCATTCTTCCACGCCTTCACACTCCCTACGCCTACCGTACCGCTAACGCGCAGAATATCATCGCCGTAGCCGTCTGCTAACTGCTCATCGTTCGGGTACCAATACGATGTACCCAACTCCAAACGAGGCGTTTTCTTGGCATACACATCTATCGTCTGTTTCTTGTCGAAGTAGATTCGGTACGCCATCTTGTCCGACTCTATCGCTACACCGTGGTGGTGCAACTGGTGATAGGTGTCCACATCGGGCGTGGCGGTCCATTCTGTGATAGGTACGATATGCCGCGTCTGCCCCTCTGCCTCTATCGTTCGATACCCCGCCATGGCCGAATCGCTTTTCGACACACGCAACCACATCGATGCCCATACTTGCGGCATAACGCTGTCTTGTGGCTGACTTTCGCCTTGCGATATACCGACCTCGTGAACCGACTGAGCGTTCGTGGCAGGTTGCCCGCCTTTCTCAATGCGATGATTGGTTGTTCCGCAAGAAACACACAGCGCACTGATAATCAGTGCGCTGCAAAAAAAATGAAGAGAGTTTTTCATTGGAAGAATAAGGTAAAAAAATTACCGACTACCTTTCAATAGCCTATTTTATATTGGCATTCTCCACACTCGGTGCCAATACAAAGGCCTCACCGGTGCTTGTCGTGATATGCACATTGCTTGCCTCCAAACCGTTGGTCTGGCGTATCAACGCACCTTGCGTTGCACTGATGTGGATATCTTTCAAATGCACATTTTCTATCTTCATCTCCGGCAGTCCGTTGAAGTACATCGCGCGTTGGATGTCTTTCCCGACTACATTCTCAATGTAGATATTCTTAAATTGCGGAGTCTCCTCGTTTACCTCGGGTGCTGTCGCATTCATTCGCATTGCAATCTCCTCCTCAGTCTCCTCACCCGCACCTTTTCCGCCGTAGAATAGGTCAAACAGCAAGCCCTCGTTGGGGATATTTGCCATGTTCACATTCTTGATGTAGATATTCTCTACCACACCGCCGCGACCGCGAGTGGACTTGAAGCGCAAGCCTACATCCGTACCGATATACATATTGTTACGCACCTCTATATTGCGTATGCCGCCCGACATCTCGCTGCCCACTACAAAGCCGCCGTGTCCGTGATATACGACACACTCGTCCACAAGCACATTCTCTGTCGCAACGCCTCTGTCCCTACCGGGCTGATTCTTACCCGATTTCATACAGATAGCGTCATCGCCTACATCAAAACTGCAACGGGAAATCACTACATTCTTACACGACTCTACATCCACCCCGTCGCCGTTTTGGCTATACCACGGGTTGCGCACCGTCAGATCGCGCAAGATGACATTCTCGCACAGCATCGGGTGCAGGTTCCAAGCGGGCGAGTTCTCAAAGCAAACGCCCTCCAACAGCACATTCTTACACCCCACCAAATGCACCATCACAGGCCGCAAAAACGAGTGTATCTCCTCCCAAATAGAGTCGTCTTTTACCACCGGTACATTCTGGTCTTCGCATAGCCCTGCGGCAAAGATAGATGCCGAGTCGGGATACCAAGTCTTGCCGTCTGCCGATACTACACCGCCTTTCTTGAGTTGCGCTTTCCATTGACCGTCGCTCACTTTGCTGCGCTTCAGCGGACGCCAATAATCGCCGTTGCCGTTGAATACTCCATACCCCGTAATCGCAATGTTCTCTGCATTGAAAGCCGAGATCGGCGATTGGCTCCGCATGGTCGGGATACCCTCAAACCAGGTGGAGTAGATAGGGTAGAGTGAGAAATCAGGTGAGAAATTGACAAACACATTCTGTTCTGTGTATAGTCGTACATTCGATTTGAGCGTGATAGGTCCTGTCGTGTACACGCCTTCCGCTATCACCACCGTGCCGCCCCCTGCTGCATGGCAAGCGTCTATCGCCTGCTGAATTGCCTGCGTTGACAAGGTCGCGCCCGTAGCGTCTGCACCATAATCCGATATGGCAAAAGTTTGCTTTCCAAACTGTGCAACCTCTACTTTGGGCATCGCAAACGAAGCCGTCTTGGTCAAAACATCTATATCTTTTTGTTTGGTGTGCTGAAATACCGGTGCGGTCGAGCAGCCTGCCAAAACAACGACAGACAATAGCGCAACGGTGAGTTTTTTCATATCCATAGTAGTACTTTTGTTTCGTTTGCAAAAATACTGCTATTTATCGATATTAGCGTGCATTATTTGGCATAATGGGTGTAAAAATTGTGGACGGGTATTCTATGTCCACCAGGTAAAGTCCCTGAGCATCAGCCGATTCCCCCGCTTTTCGCCTATCTTGGTGGCGGATAATCTCTGCAAACTGCTCCTCTGAAATCATCCCATATCCCACCTCGAATAGGGTGCCGACAACCGCACGAACCATATTGCGCAAGAAGCGGTCGGCGGTAATCACAAAGGTGGCTTCTGCCTCGTTTTCGCATATCCACTCCGCATGCATCACATCGCAGATCTTCGTTTTTACATCGGTGTGTACCTTGCAAAACGAGGAAAAATCCTGTTTCCCGATTAAGCAGGCTGCGGCTCGGTTCATCGCTGCGAAGTCCAACCCGGGGCGCACTTGCGTCCGCAGTTCATATCCAAACGGGTCTTTCTTGCTTGTGATACGATATTTGTAGGTGCGCGAAATCGCATCAAACCGAGCATGCGTCTCATCGGTCGTGGGTAGCACATCTCCTATGGCTATCGATTTGGGCAGAATGCGGTTCAGCCGATAGACCAACTGTTTGCGTTCCTCTGCTGAACGCAAGTCAAACGCCTCCCCCTCATAGTCGAAGTGAGCGTACATCACCTCCGCATGTACTCCCGCATCGGTTCGCCCCGCAAAAGTGAGCGGAGTCGGGCAACGCAAAAGTGTAGCCATCCCGCTTTCCATCACATCCTGTACCGTCCCCCCGCAGGGTTGCGACTGCGACCCGTGAAACTCGGTTCCCCGATAAGCAAACTTCAAAAAATACCGCATACACTATTGTTTTTTAGGGTGTACGAATCGCCTCACCAACCCGTTCAGTTCTGGTGATAGTTGCAATGCCCATGCTGCCCATACCCCTATCCCAAGCATCACGATGGTGCGCACAATACTGCTCAACCAGATATTCTCAATAGGCAGGTATCTTACCCACAATGTGTTGATAATGAATAGCATAGCAATCAATGCCGTGCTGATGAGAGTCTTCTTGTCGCTTACCGATATGCCGCAAATGCAGCGCACCACCAGCAATACCAAAACAAAATAGACTCCGTATGCAATCAGGTTACTCATCGCTGCACCTTCCATTCCGTAGATTGGAATCAGATAGTTGTTGAGCAGGATAGAAACAATCGTCAAGAAAAACGACAAAAACAACGAGAAGATGTAGTAGCGTGAGTAACTCAGTGCCGACAAACAAATCGAGAAAGTGGCAATCACTATCTGATTGATTCCCAATATCAGCACCACATTTTTGGCCACCGCATAAGTACTGCCGTTGGGCAAGATATGGAAAATAAGGTCAATGTTAAACCAAATCAACAGAAAAATCATCCCCCCTACCAAAAGCAGATTGTTGCTCACTTGGTGAATCAGGTGCGAGGTCTCTTCCCTGTTGTTTTCTTTGATCGACGCAGCCAACTGTGGCGACGCAATCGCTGTTACCGACCGATACGGAATACTCACCATCACTGCGATATAGGTCGCAATGGCGTATATTCCCGTGTGGTCAAGTCCCATCTTCGCTGTTATAAAAAATGAAGATAGCGTCGGTGCTAACACCCCGGCAATGGCGGAGATAAATAGAAAACCCGTGTAGAGCAAATAGTTGCGTACCAACCCTGGGTTTGCTCGCACAAATGTCCAATTCGGGCGAAACGAGATATGCCCCATCGCAAATAGATACGCTAAGTTGATCAGTGCTGCAATGGCGTAGTTGAGGCACAACCCCACTACAAAACCGTCCAACGACAATATCCGAAAAGCGTATAGCAGATACAAGGCAAGCATTCCTACTCGTACCACCAATTCCCGCACCGCGCGAGGCACTACAATACGCATCAATACATTGGAATTGGTCTCAAAAATAGTTTGGTAGAGCATAAAAAACGCCAGTGGCAGAACCATATAGTAGTAGTCCATAAAGAGTGGCGATTTCTCTCCAAACCAATTGCCGAGCGGCACATGGCACGCCCAATAGATAATGGCAAAAATCAAGAACCCGACAAACGGCACCACCAATGTCCAAAAGAAAAAGCCGTTGTCTTTGTGTTCCGTATCCTTAAAATAAGGGTAAAAACGAATAATCGAAGAGTTGGTGCCCAACTGTGCTAGCCCGATCAACAGCGTCGCTGCATCTACCAGCACCCGTGCCAACCCGATTTCTTCGGCGGTCAAGTAGCGGGTAAGTACAAAAAAGGTAGTCAAAAAGCCCACCGCAACCCCTATATAGGTTACGATGGTGCCTTTGATACTTTGTCGTGCTATGATACCCATTGCGACTGCCGCCTATGGTTTCACGATAATCCTATTGTCTGTGTAAATTCTTTCGCAGGTACTGTTAAGTACCTGCAATCGAATCGCACACTCATTATTTCTCAATTCCGAGCAACTCTACCTCAAAAATCAGAGTAGAGTAGGGAGGAATACTGCCGGCTTCGCGTGCGCCGTAGCCCAACTCTTGCGGAATATAGAAGCGGAACTTACTGCCTACAGGCATCAGTTGCAGACCCTCAGTCCAACCCGGGATCACTTGGTTCAGACCGAAAGTGATAGGCTCGCCTCTATCTACGCTGCTATCAAATACAGTGCCGTCAATCAGCGTACCGTGGTAGTGTACTTTCACACGGTCGGTAGCGACGGGTTTCTTGCCCTTACCCATAGTGATAACCTCGTATTGCAAACCGCTCTCGGTGGTGATAACGCCTTCTTTTAGTTTGTTTGCTTCCAAGAATTTCTCACCCTCAGCCTTGGTATCACCATATTTGATTTGGTTCATAGTGTTCTCAATATAAGTGCTTGCTTCTTGCGCATTCATCTGAGAATCATACTCATACATACCATTGATGAAACCTAATTTGATGAGTTCAAAGTTGGTTGCTACGCCTTCCATACCGAGCAAACCGGTCGGCTCTTGCTCGCGAATGGCATTACCGATTTGCTTACCCATCATCACCATCTGAGGATTATGAGCATGGCTCGACATCGCCTTGTTCAAGTTCTCAATGAAGTCTTTTTGCGCGCTGCCGTCGGTGTCGTTGGCAAGGATATACATACGCATCTGATCGCCGTTCAGTACACCAAAAGCGTAGTTGATACTATCCGTAAAGTTCTTCAGTTCAACCACTTTCATCTTCTTCGGGCATTTGCCGGTAATGGCTTTGCCTGCTTTGCCCTCTTCGTCAGCAGAAGTGCGGTAAGCCGATTGGAAGAAAGTGCGTGCCTCGGCTGCACTCATCATCATAGTGTCGCCGTTCAAACCGTTTACCAATCCTTGGAAAAGCATCTTCTCGTTCAGAGTCCATTTGTCGTTCTCAGCAAGACCCTTGGTCTCAAAGCCCTTGATGCCCGTACCTACATTTCTGCCTGCTTGTGCGGCTTCGCTCAGTTTCTCTTCTTTGCCGTTGTAGCCTTCTGTCAGAGCATCGATAAACTCGTTCACTGCCTCTTTGCTGCTGTCGTTCGACAGTTGGTACATCTTTATTTGATATCCGTTGATGTAACCCAATGCGTAGTTGAGCGAGTCATTTTGGTTCTCCAATACTGCATCTTTTGTAGTGTAAGTGTTGCCGCAAGACATCATCGCTGCCGCAACCAATACAATAATACTCAGTTTTTTCATTGTTGTATGTTATTTGTTGTTTGTCTTTTCTTACTCAATACCCAGCAGTTCTACGGTGAAGATTAGTGCCGAGTAAGGCGGAATTGTCGCACCTGCGCCTTGTGCTCCGTAACCTAACTGATAAGGAATGTAGAATCTGTACTTGCTGCCAATCGACATCAACTGCAATCCCTCGGTCCAACCGGCAATCACTTGGTTCAAACCGAAAGTAATCGGTTCACCGCGCTGGTAACTACTATCAAAAACTGTGCCGCTTGTCAGTTTTCCCTCATAATGAACCTTCACTTTGTCAGTGGCTTTCGGCTTCTGTCCGATAGTAGCCTCCAATACCTCGTATTGCAAACCGCTGGCAGTTGTCTTTACGCCCTCGCGTTTCGCATTCTCTGCCAAGAACTTCTCACCAGCCTCTTTAGCAGCATTCGCTACTCTCTGCTCCAACTCTGCAAAGAATTGGTTCAGAACGGTCTGAGCCTCTTGATAACTGATTTGCGGTGTCCGTTTTTCCAATACATCCTTGATTCCTTGTGCAAGGTCTTCATAACTGAGTGCTTCCACTCCGCTGCCCATCAGGTTCTGACCCAAAGACAGACCTAATGCATAACTGATTTTATCCATTATCTTGTTTGTTTTTTGTTAGTTTTCTTTTGCTTATTCACTCGCTTTCTTCGAGCAAATGGTTCGTTCTTTTCGTATTACCTACTTGTTTCCTCCTCGGGTTCTGATGCTGTCAATTACGGCAACGACACGATAAAAAAGCGAATGTTTGTCAGGAGAATAGCACCGCAACAGGCTCTGCATTTGCTGCCTCCCTCTCTCCTAATTTTTAATTCAAAATTCTTAATTCTTAATTGACCGCCTGCATGCGTGCAATGTATTTCCCAAGTATATCAAATTCGATATTCACCACGCTTCCCTCTTCAATATATTTGAAGTTAGTCTCCTCGTGGGTGTAGGGGATAATGCACACGCTCACATATCCTTTGCCGTCCACAATGTCGGGTTCGCATACCGTCAGACTTACGCCATTGATGCACACCGACCCTTTATCCACGGTGAGATAACCGCGTTGTATCATCTCTTTACTCGTCTCATACTCAAAGCGATAGTACCAGCTGCCCTCGGTCTCGTGTACATTGATACACCGTGCCGTCTGGTCCACATGCCCTTGTACAATATGCCCGTCTAACCGCTTATTGAGCAACATCGAACGCTCTACATTCACCCAATCGCCCTCTTTGAGCAGACTGAGATTGCTCCTGTTCAGCGTCTCTTGCATGGCCGTAACGGTGTACAAATCACCCTCTATATTCACCACCGTCAAACACACCCCGTTGTGCGCAATCGACTGGTCGATACTCAACGCCTCCCCAAACGGATTGCGGAGAGTAAAATGTTTATTGCCCAATTCCTGCTCAATCTTTACTACTTGAGCCATCTTTTCTACGATTCCTGAAAACATTGAAATCAAATTTTATTAGGATTACACAATATACTAATAGGAGTAGCGTGCCGATACCCATTCGCGCCCACATACCCAGCCCTGCTGTGGCGTAGTAGATGGCTAACAAGATGATTGTCAGTAGAGTATAAGCACCAATGCGCTTCAAATCGTAGGGAACGGCTAAGTATTTACGCCCCACGAAATACGATAGTAGCATAATCACAAAGTAGCAAACCGTGCTGCTCGCCGCCGAAGCAATATATCCGATTCGAGGCACGAAAATAGCCTGCAAAGCAAAGGTAATCACCACGCCAATCATCGAGAAATACGCGCCCCATTGCGTCTTGTCCGTCAGTTTGTACCAAAAACTCAAGTTGAAATACACCCCTTGGAAGATGTAAGTCCACAGCACTATCGGCACAATCACCAACCCCGACCAATAACTCGGAGCGATGATAAACTTCAGTAAATCAAGGTAGAAAGTCATTCCGAGCAGTATCAGATACGAGAACAAAATGTAGTACTTCATCGCATCTGCGTATGCCTCCACCGACTTGCGGTCTTTGTGTTTGGCAAAGACAAACGGCTCGTAGGCGTACCGAAATGCCTGCGTGAACATCATCATCACCATTGCCACCTTGAAGCATGCCCCATAGATACCCAACTGCGTCTGCGCATCGTCGCCCGTGTAGAAGAACGGAAAGAGTATTCGGTCTAAGGTCTGATTCATTATTCCGCACACCCCCAGCACCAACAGCGGCAACGAGTAGCGCAACATTTGCTTCAGCAAGTCCCACGAGAAGACAACATTGTCTTTCTCCTTTTCCTGTGGTACATCATCATTGCCTACCTCATTTCCGGCACTCTGTTTTTGCTTCCTCGGCTCTAAGATATAGGGTAGCAGGCACAATGTCTGAATGCCGGTGGCGATGATGTTTGCCACAAACACATACCCCACACCATAGTTCGGGTTGTACCACGCCGAGATAATGCTCCAATCCTGTATCTTCGGGCAAAGTACGAGGAAGAACAGGTTGAGCAATATATTTAGGAATACAAATAGCAGTTTCAGTCCCGCAAACTGCAATGGGCGTTTCTTATAGCGCAGGTAAGCGAACGGAATACTCGAAAAAGCGTCCATTGCTACCACCACACTCAGCAACGCAATGAACTCAGAATGAGTGGGATAGCCCAATGCATTGGCTATCGGTTGGCGGAATACGCAGCATAGTACGGCAAACAGCAGCGAGGTGGTGAATAGGCTCGCCATCGCCGTGGTATAGACGGTGTTCGGGTTCTCGCCCTCTTTGTTGGCAAAGCGGAAGAACCCTGTTTCCATACCATAGGTCAGTATCACAAGCAGTAGTGCCGTCCACGCATATAGGTTCGTAACAATCCCATAATCAGCCTGTTGCGCCAATACATAAGTGTATAGTGGTACCAACAGCCAGTTCAAAAACTTGCCAATGATAGACGAGAGGCCATAGATCACGGTCTCTTTCGCCAAACTCTTCATCTGTGCATTTCCTGCCATTGTCTTTGCTCCTTACTCCATTGTCTTTGCTCCTTACTCCATTGTCTTTGCTCCTTACTCCATTGTCCTTGTTCCTTTGTCCTTACTCCTTGCTCCATCATCCTGCTCCGCGCCTTCTACAATCACCACAATCTCCCCTTTGGGCGGGTGCTGCTTGTAGTGTTCTGCCAGTTCTTGCAATGTCCCGCGTTGCGTGTCCTCGTGTAGTTTGCTTATCTCGCGGCTTACGCTCGCCCGTCGTTCATTGCCCAACACTACCGCCAACTGTTCCAAAGTCTTCTGCAAACGGAATGGTGATTCGTAGATAATCATCGTATGTGTGAGCGTTGCCAACTGCTGCAAGCGTGTCTGCCGACCTTTCTTTTGGGGCAAGAACCCCTCAAAATAGAATCGGTCGCAAGGCAATCCGCTATCTACCAATGCTGGTACAAACGCTGTCGCCCCGGGCAGGCACTGCACCTCCACACCTCTCTCTACACACGCGCGCACGAGCATAAAGCCGGGGTCGCTTATCCCGGGTGTGCCTGCATCAGAAATTAGTGCCACATTCTCTCCCGCAGCAATACGCTCCGCCATAGTGTCGCATGTCTCGTGCTCGTTGAACTTGTGGTGCGCCCGCAGCGGCGTATGGATGTCGTAGTGTTTGAGTAGCACCGACGAGGTGCGTGTGTCCTCGGCAAGTATCAAATCTACCTCCTTCAGCACACGCAATGCACGCAATGTGATGTCCTCCAAATTGCCTACCGGCGTAGGAACAATGTATAGCATTTACCTTAAATATGATTTCTATTCTAAAAATACCCGCATATCGCAGCCTTCCTAGATTCTCTAGATTTCCTATTTTTCCCTATTCCCCAAACCGTCTGTGCAGAGCTGTCACAAACAACTCATAACTTTGCAGTTCCTTGTTCCAATCAAAGTGCTGTTGCAGATACTCCATTGCCTCGCCGAAAGTGCTGAGGCTGTTGAGGTCAGCAATAGTGCGTTGCATCAACTCTGCATTTTTGTCAAACAATTCGCGTTGGAACAAGAACCGATCCCCTATCGAGATTGCCTTCGCAAGGTCGCTTACAGGCTTCCCGTATGCGGTTGTCTTCGGTGCTTCAGCAGGCTTGTCCGTTGCCTTCTCTTCCGCAGGCTTTGGTGCAACTGTTTCCGCAGCGACCTCCTTCGGTTCTGCCTTTGCTTCGTGCACTTCTGCCTTGACCGTTGTTTCTTCCGTAGGCTCAATAACAGGCTCCGCTATCGGTTCTGCCGTTGCCTCTGCTTCCGTAGGCTGTTCCGTCTTCTGTGCCGGTTCTTCCTCCACCCCGAAAAAAGTAACATCATCCATCAGTTCTTCCTCAGTCTCTTCCGTAGCCGTTTCCTCTGCTATAGCCTCTTTTGCAGGTATTTCCTCAGGTTTATTCTCTTCCTCGACAGTCCCTTCGTCTATGGTCTGCTCAGTCTCGTTCTCCTCCTCGGGGCACTCTGCCATCGGGCGGGCTTCCAACTCCGCAATGCGTTGCTCCAACTCGTCAATCAAGTCTTGTTGCACTGCCTCGGCTGCCTGCGAAGCATTCAGTTTCTTTTCCAACTCGCTCACACGAGTCTCCAAATCTTTCAGCCGTTTCTCCAAAGCCCCTGTGTAGGTGGCTACGGCTTGTATCAAATGTCCGTTCTCCATATTATCCTCATTCTCAATGTTTTATCTCTTGTTAGCATGCTACTTTCTCAAGCCACTTCACCATGCCGAGCATTACGCCCATCGACACGAGACAGACGCCCAAGAACACTGCCCAGCAGTACTCTATCGGCCATGCGTTGTACATCACCGGACCTACCCAAATCATCAAGTTGCCCAGTGCCGTTGCGCCTAACCACAAGCCTTGGCACAAACCAACCATGTGGCGTGGAGCCACCTTGCTCACAAACGACAAGCCAAGCGGCGAGATAAACAACTCTGCCACGGTCAAGAAGAAATAGGTTACTACCAACACCCACGGGCCGGCTTTCGTCAGTCCTGCGGCACTCATCTGCTCTGCGTCCATCGCACGGAAATCCGTACCCGATGGATAGCCCTCTATAGCGGAGAAAATAGTCAAGAATAGGTAGGCGCATGCTGCGATACCCATACCGATTGCAATCTTCCTTGGGGTGGAGATACTATTGCCTTTGCGTGCCAACGAACTGAAAATCCACATAATCACGGGCGTCAGTACAATCACAAAGAAGGGGTTCAATGCCTGCCAAATCTCAGGCGCAATCGATTCTGTTACCACAAAGTCGCGGGCAAAAACCGATAGCGACTGTCCGTTTTGGTGGAAACTGAACCAGAAGAAAATAGCCACGCCCAATACGGCAAATAGCGCATACATACGCTGCTTAATCTCCTGAGCCATAGCGGCTTTTTCCTCAGCCGTGTAAGTAACGGCTTCTTTGGTATCTTTCTTCCCGGGCTGTGGGAACATCTTTTTCGTGCAGATAAAAATCACCAACGAAATCAGCATTGCCGCTACCGATGCAATGAACGAGTAGTGAATACCGGTGTTGAATACATTGATGTAGTCGTGGCAGAAAGCCGCATTGTCCACAAACTGGTAGCCGCTTGCCATCACTTGCTGCATCGTTTCTGTAAACTTGTTGGTTACCACTCCGTCTGCCAAGTATTGGTGGCAGAGTGCCGGCATATCTGCGTTGTAAACCAGGTCATGCGCTTTTAGCCACCATTGGCGAAGTAGCGGAGCCACAAACGGTGCAATCAGACCGCCGATGTTGATGAACACATAGAATATCTGAAAACCCGAGTCGCGGCGGTCTTTTACCTCTGCCAACGCTTCTGGGCTCTTTGCTGCGGCTTCTGCCTCCAATTCATCGTACATCTTGCCCACTATCGCCTGCAAGTTGCCTTTGAATAGACCGTTACCGAACGCAATCAGCAGCAATGCCAAGCAGGTGAAAACCAGTATCCCCCACCACATCGCATCGCCGTCTGCCTGGCTAAACACTGGCACCGACAACGCCACATAGCCCAATGCCATGATGATCAAGCCCCATTGTATCGTCTTGTTGTAGTTCTGCGTCTTGTCGGCTATCAAACCGCCTACCAAACTCAGCACATAGATGCCGCAGTAGAACACCGAATAGATTGCGCCCGCTGTGGCGTCCGACAAGCCGAACTTCGATACCAAGAACAGCAACAACACGGCGTTCATAATGTAGTAGCCGAAACGCTCGCCCATATTCGCAAGCGCTGCAGGGATCAATCCCTTGGGGTGATTCTTAAACATAAAGTATGTGTTTTTAGTTAGTATTTTATTGTTTATCAGTCTGTTAGCAAGCCACTGCTTGTCTGCTTCTGCTATTGCTCAATCTGCAGATTCCAGCCGTGCTTGTCCTCTGCCCGCCCGAACTGTATGTCCTGTAGAGCGTGGTACAGTCGGCAGCATATCGGTCCCGGGGCGACACCATATTTATATACGCGTGCGTAGTCGGGGTCGATAATCTCCGAGATAGGCGAGATAGCCGCACCCGTTCCGCATGATGCCACTTCCTGCATCTCGCTCAGTTCCTCCACGGCAATCTGTCGCTCCTCGTAGCGAATGCCCAGGTCCTCGCAAAGCGTCATCAGACTCCTGTTGGTAATGCTCGGCAAGATACTGTCGCTCTTGGGCGTAACATACACCCCGTCTTTCACTCCGAAGAAGTTAGCACCGCCGCATTCGTCGATGTATCGGTGCTCTTTCGAGTCCAAAAACAGCACTCCGTATCCCTGTTCGTGCGCCGGCTCGGTCGCGCGGAACGATGAGGCATAGTTGCCGCCCACCTTGTACTGCCCCGTGCCGAAGGGCGCAGCCCTATCCACACGCCTGTTGATGATAAACGGTGTCGTACCAAAACCGCTCGGGAAGTACGGCCCTATCGGTGTCGCAACGCACATAAACTCAAAGTCTTGTGCCGGTGCTACCCCCACTTTCGGCGTCGTGCCAATCAGTATCGGACGGATATACAGCGTGGCTCCCGTTCCGTATGGCGGCATAAAATCGATATTCTCTCGCACGCACATCACTACCGCTTCTACAAACTTCTCCTCTGGCAGTGGCGCGATATACATTGCTTTAGCGGACTCTTGCATGCGCCGCGCATTCTCCTCGGGGCGGAAAATACGCACTTCCCCGTCCACGCCGCAGAAGGCTTTGAGCCCCTCAAACGCCTCTTGCGCATACTGCAATGCAGTCGCCGCCGCATGGATAGAGATATGAAAATCATCCGTGCTATACACCTCTCCCCATTGCCCGTTCGTGTACGAGCAACGCACCATCCGTGCACACTCGGTGTACGAGAAAGTCAGATGTGTCCAATCTATTTTTTTCATCTTATGCCTCTCCTCGCCTTGCGGTGAGAAATCGTAAATGTCATTGTTTATCAGCCCGAAGCCCCTCATTCCTCTCGTGGAGCAAACCTGCCGACCTCAAATCTCCTGCCACTCGCGCCCGTCGAACAACTCGTCCAATACGCTGCGTCCGTCGCCGAACCAATGTTCCAAGTCCTCGCCTCCCCAGTCGGTGGTCGGCATCAAGCGGTAGCCCTCTATCGGCTGCATGCTTCGGCTGAACAACTGCATAATCACCTCGTGCAACCCGTTGTTCAAGTCCACCAAGTATTTCGTCTCTCGCTCATAGAACGGATGAAAGTACTCCGCAAAGTAATCAAAGTAAGGCGTTCTGCGATACGCACTCACCAGCGAGATCCAGTGTTGGTGCTGCCATCGGGTCTGGTAACTGATTTCCACATCTCGCGTCAGTTGCTTGCTCTCCGCTTTCTTCACTGGCACGCTCAGCGTCAGTGGCCCGTCGGGGGTGCTGATCGTGCAGCGGTTGCGGTAGGTCTGCTTCGGAAAACTCTCCATCACTTCTATCCTAACGCTCTCCGGTGCCTGCCGATAGGCTCTGTACCAAGCCGCCGAACCGAGATATGTCGTAGGCAATATCATCCTCTTCATTCGTTAAACAACCCGCCCCCGCTCTGTACATCCCCTCCTTAGAAGGGCTTGGGGAGGTCGTATTCTCATCTCTCCGCTCCTTTGCCAATCCTGTTCCAGCGTATATGCCCTTTTCCCCACGGGTTGTCTTTCTCTATGCTCAACCAGATGAACACCGGTCGTCCCACGATGTGGTCTTCGGGCACAAAGCCCCAATACCTGCTGTCGGCTGAGTTGTGCCGGTTATCGCCCATCATCCAGTAGTAGTCCATCTCAAAAGTGTAGGGCTTGCCTATCTCCATTGCCTTAAACTCGTACGCGTCGCCGATACGCTTATAGAGCCAATAGTTCTCCTCCGTGATCATCACCGTCTCGCCTTTGCGCGGGATGTATATCGGTCCGTAGTTATCGCGTGTCCAGTGGTTATGCCCCAGCGGATACACATCGCCGCCTTGTGCCTCGGCTTCAATGGTGATCGAGGTGATATGCGGGTTCTTGCTCAGTTCATCGCGCATCGCCTCTGTCAGCGGGAAGTGATACACCCCCGGCTCTAAACGCTGCCGATCATCTTTCGATATGCCTATCTTGCTCAAGTAGGTGTCGGTCAGTATATGCCCGTCGGTCTGCACAAAATAGTTCCGCTGTATGCCTTCCCGATGCTCTTCGGCTATACCGTTGATATACACGATGTTATCTATTATCTGCAGCGTGTCGCCCGGCGTACCTACACAGCGTTTTACATAGTTCTCTCGCCTATCTACGGGGCGCACTACTATGTCGCCGAAGATGTCCTTTCTGTTCTCCACTACCTGCTTGCCGTAGTAGTGGCAAAGCGTGTAGTAATCAGGGTTCTGCATCCGTGTGCATACCGTGTCCCCGGCGGGGAAGTTAAACACCACTATATCCCCCTTCTCGGGCGTGTCCCAACCGGCCAAACGCTTGTATTTCCACTGCGGCTTGTCTATGTAACTCTTCCCACCGCCCAACCATTTCGGGAAGGTGTGTTGCACCAGCGGCATCGAGAGTGGAGTATTCGGTACACGCGCTCCGTAACTCATCTTGCTCACATACAAGAAGTCGCCCACACGCAGGCTCTTCTCCAGCGACGACGAGGGTATCTGATAGTTCTGAAAGATATACAAGTTGATGAAATACACCGCAATCAACGCAAATAATATGGCGTCCACCCACGAGCATATCGTGTATAGTACATTGTTCTCGTGCGGATTGACCTTACCTGCTTCTTTCTCCTCTTTGCTGAGGGGCTTGAACTTGCGCCACCAACTCCAGTTGATATATTTGGTTGTGAAGGCGTCTGCTATCACGGGTAGCAATACGAGCCAACCGAGGCTTGCCCAATCGCCCCAAGCCACCCATAGCACAAACGCCACATACAGTGCGCTCCATATCCCCGCCGCTATCCACCCGCGGCGTTTCACGCTCCCTATTCGCTCTTTGAAACTCTTAGTTTCTCCGTTCTTCTCTATTTTTTCTTTTAGATTGTTCATTGCTTTTTCTCTGTTTGTTGTTTGTTCTATTCCTCTGCTTTTCTCTTTCTCTGCTTTGTTTCTTTTGCCTCGTTCTCTCTTTCGTTCCTCGCGTTGCTTAGCCTACTGCCTTGTCTTTCAGCAACAGTCGCTACCGCGAAGTGCAAGAGCCACTCCCGCAAAATCGCACAAAGGTACTACTTTTTTTTCATCTATGCAAGCCTTCCCTCCTTTTTCGCATATCTGTCCCCCTCCGCCTGCCCATATATTCCCTCGCCCCTACCCGCGAAGTGTCCCTGCTGCGGGCTTGCCAAGCCCGCCCCCATTCTTCATTATGCATTCTTCATTATGCATTGAGTAAGTTCAAAATTCCCTTGCGTATATCAAAAATTCGTCGTACCTTTGCCGCGTCGTTCTCGATTCGATATGGGGTTGTTATGGGGTGATTATGGGGTGATTAAGGGGTGATTATGCGGTGATTAAGCAAATCCGACCATAGTTCGACCGTATGCAGACCGTACTCAGACCATACCAATAAACCCATCAACCGATAAACTAATCAACCAATAAACCAAACAAATGGCAAAAACAACATTTATCGACCCTATCGCTTCCATGTCGGGTCGGCTCAACAAACGAGAGAAGCGTGGCGCTGTGATGCGTCAGAAGCATTACCGTGATGACTCCGGCAGGGTCGTCGCAGTCGGTACCAACGAGACTTACACGGTCTGCCGTCCGCGTGATTATACCGCCAACCCGCCCAAGGGTGAAGAACTGCGTAGTATCACACTTTTCCAACAGGCGGCACGCATGGCTGCCGACGAGCGCCGCGACCCCGTTCGCTTAGCCTATTGGGAGGCGCGTTTCCAAGCGCAACTCAAGCACCCCGAACCGGATGCCCCCATCGATCCCCGCACCCACCGTCCGCGCATCTATGCCCGCCTTCATATCTTCATCCATGCAACCATCCTCCGCTCCCTCCGCCAACAACCCCCTACCGAAAAATAATGCCACAAAAACATCCCGTCCCTACCCGCGAAGTGTCCCAGCCGCGGGCTTGCCAAGCCCGCACCCTCCTCCTCCGCCGGTTAGCGGCAAGCAAGGGAATCCGTGATAGCCGTTTGGCGAGCGGTATCCTTTTCGACCCTGACTACGATGATACCCTGCTTATTGGTCGTGGTCAACTCTCGGCTATGATTCGTTATGTGTAGGACAACCCGCGCCGTGCTATCCTTCGCCGCTTGCACCCGGACCTCATGGCACGCTGCTTGCATATCCGTCTGGGCAATCGTGATTATGCGGCTTTTGGCAATCTCTTTCTGCTTCGTCGTCCTGTCAAACAACCGGTTATGTGCCATCGCTGGCGTATGGATGGTAACCGCCGCGATATCTCTACGCCCTACGATACCACCGCTGATTTCGTCCGCCGTCGCGACGAATGGATTGATATGGCACGCCATGGCGTGGTCTTGGTTACGCCTGCTATCAGCCGAGGCGAACAGGTCATCAAGCATGTCTGTTTATCTGAGGGACTCCCGCTTATCCATATCCAGAAAGAACCGATAACCCCTTATTGGAAACCCGAACGCTCCCGCTTCGAGACTTGTGCCAATGGCACTCTCCTCATCCTTGCCCCCTTCGCCCCCGCTCCCACAGTTTCCTCCTCTAATGCTACCGTTTCATCTTTCGCCCCTTGCCCCTCTCTCTCCCTCTTGCTCCTCCCTCTCACCCGCGAAGTGTCCCCGCTGCGGGCTTGGCAAGCCCGCATACCTCCCCGCCTGGTGCATCCCCGTCCGATCCGCTTTTATCCGCTCCGTCTTCCCCGTATGGTGTAGTGCCGTCCGCTTTGGGTGTCTCTCAACCTGCTCCGTTAGATGTTCCTTCGCCCATTCCCTCGACCTCTGATTATGCGATTTTCCACAACCTCAATGCGATAGCGCGTGAAATATGTGCCTTCCAAGGCGAAGCCCTCATCCTCCGCTCATAGCCCCCTCTCGCCCCTGTCCCCTGCTCTCGTCCCTCCCCCCCCCTCGCTGTGCCCTCGTCCCCACCCGTGAAGCGTCTCCACCGCGGGCTTGCCAAGCCCGCACCCCCCCGTTTATCGTATCCCATCCCCGCTCGCTGTCCCCGCCTCTGCCTTGTCGTATCCTCTGCCCCCGCTCTCGCTCCCACCCGCGAAGCGTCCCTGCCGCGGGCTTGCCAAGCCCGCACACCATATATTTTTCACAAAACCGCCCCCTTCCCTTGCATACCTCGCTAAAAAATACTATCTTTGCACCCATAAATACCAATCTCTATGAACAAACGACAACTCGCTTCCAAGATATGGAACATGGCAAACAAACTTCGCAGCAAGATTGAAGCCAACGAATACAAGGATTTTATTCTTGGCTTTATATTCTACAAGTTCCTGTCCGACAAAGAGGAGGCTACCCTCAAACAACAAGGCTGGACTTCCGCTGACTTGCCTACTATCGCCGTTGAATCCGATACCGAAACACGAGATGATTTACAAAACAATCTCGGCTATTTCATTGCCTATGACAATCTGTTCTCCACGTGGATAGCCCGTGGCAAGGACTGCACCAAACTTGACATCACCACTGCCCTGTCGGCGTTCTCGCGTCTGGTCTCCCCCTCCCACAAACATCTCTTCGATGGCATCTTTGAAACCCTGCAAACGGGGCTCGGAAAACTTGGAGCCACCGATGCCGACCAGTCGCGTGCCATACGTGATATTCTCAATCTTATCAAGGACATCCCTACCGACGACCGGCAGGACTATGATGTCCTCGGTTTCGTGTACGAGTATCTCATCTCTATGTTTGCAGCCAATGCGGGCAAGAAAGCGGGTGAGTTCTATACGCCGCACGAGGTCAGTTGTATGATGTCGGACATCATTGCCGCCCACCTGCGCGACCAACGCGAAATCACTATCTACGACCCCACCAGCGGTTCGGGCGGGTTGCTTATCAATATAGGCAAGTCGGTTGCCAAGCACACCCAGTCGCCCGACAGCATCAAGTACTACGCACAGGAACTCATCAAGAGTACCTACAACCTCTCCCGTATGAACCTTATCATGCGCGGTATCAAACCCGATAATATCATTGTCCGCAATGCCGACACCCTCGAAAACGACTGGCCTTTCTTCGATGATGCCGACCCTGTGGCTACTTACAATCCTCTGTATCTCGATGCCGTCGTCTCCAACCCGCCGTATTCCGCACCGTGGAACCCGCAAGGCAAGGACAACGACCCGCGCTATTCGCGTTTCGGGCTTGCACCCAAGGGCAAAGCAGACTATGCTTTCCTTCTCCATGACCTCTACCACCTCAAGCCGCATGGTATCATGACCATCGTTCTCCCGCACGGAGTCCTCTATCGGGGCGGCGAAGAATACACCATCCGACGCAACCTCATTGAGAACCACCATATAGAGACCATCATCGGTTTGCCCGAGAAGATTTTCTTCGGTACGGGTATCTCCACTATCGTTATGGTACTCAAGCAGCAACGCACAGAGAGCGATATCCTTTTCATCGACGCTTCGCGCGGCTTCGAGAAGAACGGCAAGAACAACCGCCTCCGCGACTGCGACATCCGCCGTGTAACCGATACCGTTGCCGCACGCACCGACATACCGCATTTCGCACGACTCGTACCGCTCCGCGACATACAAGCCAACGACTACAACCTCAATATCTCGCGCTATGTGTCGTCCGGCGAACAAGCGGAACGCTACGACATCTATGCCACTATGTTCGGTGGTATTCCCAACTACGAACTCGACTGTTTTGCCGACTATTGGCACTCGATGCCCAACCTGCGCACCGCGCTCTTCCGCCCCGCCAACGACGGGTATTCGCAGTGTATTGTCTCCGACCTTCGCGCCTGCATTACCACGCACCCCGACACCGATGCTTTCCGCCAACGCTATGCCGAAGCCTTCCGCGACTATCGCAGTTATCTATTCGATACACTGGTGCTTGATAATCAGAATCTGCCTGTCCAAGCCGCCGAAGAAACCCTCAGTGCCGACCTCTTTGCACGGCTCCGCGATATACCGCTCATTGATCCCTACCAAGCCTATCAGGCTTTCCGAAACCAATGGACGACCATCGCTTCCGATCTTGAAACGCTTCAATCCGAGGGACTCAATGCTGCACGGCAAATCGACCCCAATATGGTGGTCAAGACCAAAGACGGAAAAGAAATAGAGGTGCAAGACGGCGTAATCGGGCACCTGCTGCCGCTCAGTCTTGTACAGCGTGTCCTGTTGCGTGATGAGTATCAAGCCCTTGATGCCAACCGCACACGCATCACCGCTATCGATGATGAACTCACTGCCATTATTGACGAGTTTACTCCTGAAGAGCAGGAACGACCCTTCCTCAACGATGATAACACCGCCTTCTGCAAGAAAGCCCTTGCCGAAGAACTCAAAGCCGTCTATGCCGACATCTCCACAACAGAGATAGATGCACTCAACGCCTATCTCACCTGCGCCTCCAAAGCCGATAAACTGGCGTTCATCAATGCCACGCCTGCCGTACAATGGAACCTAATGGAAAGAGCCAAAGATGGCACATTCGGCAAGACTGCCGTTTGCCGCTATATGGCTGCGCTCTGCGGGCAATATGTCTTCCCCGACGACTCCTACGAAAGCCGTATCCGTCGTGCCAACGACCTTCTTGCCGAGCAGGACAATCTCCGTAAGACGCTCAAACAGCAGGAGACGGACATCATGCTCCATACCCGCACCGTTATGGCAAACCTCGACGAGCAACAGATATATGCCCTCCTCTCTGAGAAATGGATTACACCCCTCTTGGACGCATTGCATACTATACCCGTTGCGGTCATTGACGATTTCATCAACAGCCTGCAACACCTCTGCGACAAGTACAGCGAGACCCTCATCGACATCGAGCAGCATATCCGCGAGGCGGAAACCTCTCTCCACGCCCTGCTCTGCGACCTCACAGGCTCCGACAGCGATATGCAAGCCATCCGCGAACTGCAACAACTACTTCAACACTAACACACTATACCATGGACAAAAATATACCGCAAATACGATACGCTGAATTTACCGGTGAATGGGAACAAGTAACCATTGAACAAATAGGTGAATTATTAAAAGGTAGTGGATTGTCAAAAGGGTTATTGGTGGATAATGGAAAATACAAATGCCTGTTGTATGGCGAAATTTTTACGCGATATAACTATGCTGTCAAGGAGTGTTATAGCCGTACAAATCATTTAGAGGGAACCAAGTCTCAAATCGGAGATGTTTTGATGCCTGGTTCTACGACCACCAATGGTGTAGATTTGGCAAAGGCTGTGGCTGTCTTTGAAAATGATATTTTACTTGGTGGGGATATTATTATTATTCGACAAAAGGGGAATTGCTATGACCCGTATTTTTTGGCAACGCTGTTGTCAGAAATAGACCGAGAAAAAATTGGTGAAATTGCACAAGGCATCACGATTATGCACCTGCATGCCAGTCAATTAAAGAATAGGGTGATTTTCCTTCCCTCTCTCCCCGAGCAGGAGAAGATAGGAGAATTATTCCGCAATCTTGACAACTTGATTGACGAGGAGCAGAAGCGTCTCGATAAACTTCACGCCCTCAAAGCCGCACTTCTGCAAAAGATGTTCCCGTCCGACAATCCTGACAATACCCCAAATGGGGGGGTAATTCGTTGATAATGAGTTGCTTACAAAAACACAATCTTGTCTGTACATCTTCGGCACCCAATATCCCGTCCATACGATTTCAAGGATATACACAACCGTGGCAGAAAAAACGATTGGGAGATTTTGGAGTAGTATCTATGTGTAAAAGAGTTATGAAGTATCAAACAAAGCCCAAAGGTGAAATTCCATTTTACAAAATTGGAACATTCGGTAGCACACCGGATGCCTACATATCGTTGGATTTATTCTCTGAACTAAAAAGAAAATATGCATATCCCCAAAAAGGAGATATTCTTTTGTCGGCTGCAGGCACTATAGGACGCGCTGTGCGGTACTTAGGAAAAGATGAATACTTTCAAGATTCCAATATCGTTTGGTTGCAACATAATGGGAAACTTAATAACGACTTTTTATTTGTCCTATATTCTACCATCAAGTGGAATAGTTTAGAAGGAAGTACACTTAAAAGATTGTACAATGGAAATCTATTAGCCACTTCTGTTTTTATCCCCTCGCTCCAAGAACAGCAGCAAATAGGCAATTTCTTTCGTACGCAAGACGAGCAAATAGCCCATACTGCGCAATACATCACTTGTCTCCGTACCATTCGCACCGCCCTCCTGCAAAAAATGTTTGCCTAACTCTCTAACCCCTAATCCCTAATATGTCTTTCACACGAGAAGCCGATTTTGAGCAAGCGCTCATTCATGTCCTTACCGAGAAATACGGGTGGGACAAGCACGTCCTCCACAACCCCACCGCACAAGACCTGCTCGACAACTGGGCGGATATCCTCTACCAAAACAACAGCGGTATCGACCAACTTAATCATTGCCCTCTCACCGAAGGCGAGAAGCAGCAACTCATCGACCAAATCAACCTGCTACGTACCCCGTTGCGCCTGAACGGCTTTATCAATGGAAAAACGGTCTCTATCCGCCGCGACAACCCCGACGACACACTCCATTTCGGCAAAGAGGTAACCTTGAAAATCTACGACCGTATGGAGATTGCCGCAGGACAATCGCGCTACCAGATAGCAGAGCAACCGCAGTTCCCCACACCTAACCCAATCCTCAACAACCGGCGCGGTGACCTGATGCTCCTTATCAACGGTATGCCCGTCTATCATATCGAACTCAAACGCAGCGGCATACCCATCTCACAAGCCACTTTCCAAATCGAGAAATATGCCCGCGAGGGCGTCTTTTACGGCATTTTCGCGTTGGTGCAGGTCTTTGTGGCTATGACACCCGAGGAAACGCTCTACTTCGCCAACCCCGGACCCGACGGACGGTTTAACAAAGATTTCTATTTCCATTGGGCGGATTTCAACAACGACCCCGTCAACCAATGGACGGCTATCGCCGAACTGCTCCTGTCCATACCTATGGCGCACAAGGTCATCGGTTTCTTCACGGTTGCCGACAAAGCCGATGGCGTTCTCAAAGCACTACGCAGTTACCAGACCTTTGCCGTCCAACGGATATGCGACCGTGTCAGCAAACACCGCTGGCGCGAAGACGACCAACGGGGCGGACATATATGGCACACCACGGGTAGCGGCAAGACACTCTCGTCTTTCAAGGCGGCACAACTCATTGCCGAAAGCGGTGATGCCGACAAAGTGGTTTTCCTCATGGACCGTATCGAACTCGGTACACAATCAGCCGGTGAATACCGCTCTTTCTCCGACGATGCCGACGACACACGCCCCGAAGACTCCGCCATACAGGAGACACGCGACTCCGAAGCACTGCTCGCCAAACTCAACAGTCCCGACGAGAAATACACCCTCATCGTTACTTCCATACAGAAGGCTGCCATCATCGCCGCCGAACCGCGATATACGCAAACCATTCGGCGTATCAACAACAAACGGGTCGTCTTTATTGTGGACGAAGCACATCGCTCCACCTTCGGCGACAATATGCTTGACATCAAGCGTGCCTTCTCCAACGCCCTGTTCTTTGGGTTTACGGGTACGCCTATCCAAGTGGAGAACAAAGTACATGGTGCCACCACCGAAGATGTGTTCGGTCCTGTTCTCCATCGCTACACCATTGCCGACGGCATTCGAGACCACAACGTGCTCGGCTTCGACCCTTGCAAAGGACAGGCTTACTCCGACAGCGACCTGCGGCGCATCGTGGCTTTCGACCAAGTGGGAACATCCGACATTGAGGAAATTTTTGCCGACCCCGCCAAAGAAAAGGTATTCAACTACTATATGCAACTGCCTATGCTCGGGCATACAGATGCCGCAGGTACATACACCAAGGGTATCGAAGACTATATTCCCAATGTGCAATATCGTACTCCAAAGTATCAGAAGGCTGTCGTGGAGGATATTATCCGTGAGTTTCCTGTTTACAGCCACTGTGGTAAGTTCCACACTATTTTTGCCACATCCTCCATTGCCGAGTCTATGGACTATTACAGCCTTTTCCGTTCTCTTGCACCCGACCTCAAAGTAACTGCCCAGTTCGACCCCTCTATTGACAATACGGAGGGATATGCTTGGAAAGAAGACGGACTGGTGGCTATCCTCACCGACTACAACGGGCGATACGGTACCAACTACACTCTTGCCAACTATGCGCAGTTCAAAAAAGATGTGGCAAGCCGCCTTGCACACAAAAACCAGTATGTCGGCATAGAGCGTACACCCGGGAAACAGGTGGATATTCTTATCGTAGTGGATCAGATGCTTACGGGTTTCGATTCCAAATGGGTAAACTGCCTCTGTCTCGACAAGGTACTCGATTATGCCAATCTTATCCAAGCATTCAGCCGTACCAACCGTCTTTTCGGTCCTGACAAACCCTTCGGACTCATCCGTTACTACCGTCGCCCTTATACTATGGAGTACAACATCGAGCAGGCTGTCAAACTCTATGCCGAAGGCAAACCGCTTACACTCTTTGTGGATAAGTTGCTGCAAAACATCCGAAACATCAATGCCGTGTATGAGCAGATACGGTCGCTTTTCCACACGGCAGGGATTACCGACTTTGCCACACTGCCTGCGGCTGTTGCCGACTGTGCCAAGTTCTGCACACTCTTCCGTTCTCTCAATGGCTATATCGAACCGGCATGTATTCAGGGCTTCACATGGCAGCAGCACAAATACACTGCTGAAGAAAATGGTAAGAAACATTCTGTTACCTGTATCCTCGATGAACAAACCTACCTTACACTTGCACAGCGATACAAAGAGATTGCCGCCGAGCGTGGAGAGGGAGGAGGCAGCAATGAACCCGATGACCTGCCCTATGACATCGATACTCACCTCACGGCTATCGATACGGGTAAGATCGACAGCGACTATATCAATGAGCGTTTCAACCGATACCGCCAATCTTTGGAGCAACCCAACCTGACACCTGAAGAGTTACAACATTTGTTGGACGACCTGCACCGCTCTTTTGCTATGCTCTCACAGGAAGAACAGCACCACGCCGAGCTGTTTCTCAACGATGTCCGCTGTGGTAACATCACACTTGAGGCAGGCAAGACATTCCGCGACTATATCGTCCAATATATGACCAACGAAAAGGACGGATATATCGCCCGCCTTGTCGCAGCTACAGGAGTAAACGAAATCGCTCTCCGCAACCTGATGCTCTTGTCTTCCAATGGCGAAAACATCAACGAGTTCAACCGCTTCGAGAACCTGAAGAAAACCGTTACTGACAACCCCGACAATCTTCAAAAGGCAAAGCAGTTTTTCGAGCAGAAAGAGGGCTGCCCCATTCCCGCACCTCGTGTCCGCCAGCGCATCGACAAACTGCTCCGCACCTTTATCACCCGGAACGGATTTGATATTGATGTGAAGGAAAAGGACAACAGCATAGAGAAATAACACTTGGACTACAATGGGAAAACCTACTGCACAGCGGCAAATACAGAATATTATGTCTAATATATGGAACCATGTATTAGATAAGGAATATCCTTGTATGGTGGCTGATTGCAGAGAGTATGCCATCAACAGCCATTTGTTTATGATCAATGGTATTCTCAATAATGTGGCAGAGAATGGACAATTAATGGAACTTAGAACCAGATCTATAGCTGCACTGCCCCCTACGGAGAATACTACCTGTCATTTCAAAAAAGTAGGTGTTCGGCAAGCCCTGTCGTTCCCTCTCTTTTGCAATCAGCATGATACTGCGATATTTAGTTCTATAGAAAGAGGCGATGTGGATTATACTAACTACAAACACTTGGCGTTATACTCTTACCGCACTATCTGTGCTGAAATGCGTATGAAGGAAATGATGGTGGAGTATTGCAATCGTGTCCTAAACTCTGCTACTTTGCAAAGTCTCATGTCCGAAGAACGCTTGGAATACTTTGCTGTTCATAGGCAGGGACTTCTTCTAAGTATCCGTGATTTCAAATGTTACATCAATTCTATTCTTGAAGATATAACAGGAAACTCACAACATTTTACCTTTCGTTCCTTTTCCTTGCCTGTTAAGGGAATATATGCAGCAACCGTTTCCAGCCTCTTTTCCAATAGCAACGACCTTTTGAAAGATGATGTAGTGCCTCAATTTATCTTCCAAGCCGTTCCTTTGCAATACTGCACGCAAGTCATTATGGGCTACCATAACCAATATATCAATCCCAAAATGATTGAGTATATTCAACGTTGGAGCGATGCACCTCGGTATCGGTTGGGAGTATTGCTGACAGGTCTGTTAGCCCAAGTGGAAACATGGGGAATGGCACCCTCTTTGTACGCGAGATTAAAGCAAGATAAGGTCTGGGAATTTTATCATATCTTTACACAATCCATCTCTTGGAACGAACAAACCCCGATAGATGGCATTAACCTGTTTGAAGGTATATTCTAATATATAGCCTCCTCTCTACCCTTTATATCCTATATTCTCTACTCTCTACTCTCTACTCTCTCTCCCATCTGCCCTCTATTGTCTCTTAACCAGCGATAATATCGCCATAAACTGCCTTTTTGCAGAAATCCTACAAAAATCGCACTTTTTTCTTGCAAATACTTGCGTATGTCAAAAATAAGCCGTACCTTTGCAGCGATTTTACAAAACAAGCCATTTTGTTACTATTAAATCTGCCGCAAATACTTGCTTTTGTAGGATAACAACAAAATAGTAAACTGAATAAATTATACAACTATGGAAAAGAACCAAAACATCAACTGTATTTTGGCAATCGAGATAGAGAATATCTACTCTATCAAAGACCCTGTCCGTATCGATTTTAGGGCGGCTAACTTGCATACCTCCCAGGCGAAGTTGCTTGCGGATAATACCTTCGAGTGGAACGGACAGAAGATTCTCAAAACCGTCGGACTTTTCGGCTCCAATGCTGCTGGTAAGTCCAACATTATCCGGGCTATCATCTTTTTCTGTCGTACTATCTTGGATTCGCACCAATATAATGTCAATAAGAAGGTCTTTGATTTCCAGCCCTTCAAGTTTGACGGCTATTCGGCAAAACCGACCCGCTTTTACATCAATTTCGTGTGCAACAACATAGAATACGAGTATCAATATACGCTCAATACGCATGAGATTCTGTCTGAATCGCTGTATTACTATCCTTCTTCGCGCCGTGCCAAAGTTTTTGAGCGCAAAGCCGGTGAGAAGAAATACACTTTTGGCTCTAAACTGCTGTTGCGTCCTAAAGAGATAGCCGATAGTTTGCTCTACAACAATCTCTATCTCTCTCGTGCGTCCGCTATGAATCGTGAGTTGGCAATCCAAGTCTATGATTTCTTCCTGCACGATTTTATGCTCGACCTCTTCCCTGCGCAAAACGACTATGTGCGGGCGGCTTTCATCAACTATAAACCACTCATCTTGAAAGCGTTGGCTATTTGTGATAGCGATATAAGCAATATCGAACTGCGTCTCAAAGACGTTCTACAACCGGTACAAGTCATGCAACCCAACGGCGAACCTACCATTACCCTTCTGCCCACCAAGGAACCGGTATTCAAGACCTACCACAAGCAGAACCCGAAAATGCAATTCGATATGGAAACCGAGGAATCCGAAGGCACCAAGCGTCTGTTCCAGATTGTACTGCGCTTTATCGACATCATCCGCAACGGCAAATCGCTGATGCTCGATGAGTTCGACCGACAACTCCACGTGCGCCTTGCGGACTTTATCATAGATTTGGTGCATGCCACACCCCATTCACAGATGCTCTTCACATCGCACAACACCAACCTCATTGATATGAAACGTTTCCGCAAAGATCAGATTCTCTTTGTCAATAAGCGTGCAGACGGCTCTACCGAGGTTTATTCGCTCTATGATTTCAAGGACTTCCGCGAGAATATGGACGCCGAGAAAGGTTATCTGCAAGGGCGTTTCGATGCCGTACCCGCTGTGCCATCGTCCACGGCTCCGCTCAAATCATTTTTAGAGGAGGTGCAACATGAATAACCGACGAAAACAGATGCCCCCTCGCCGTATGAAGGATATGTTCCTCATTTTCTGCGAGGGCGAAACCGAAGAAACCTACATCGATATGCTGCGGCACTATTTCCGTGCTCCTATCCGCATCGTGTCCTCCATACAAGGGCAGAGTATATCCAAACGGCTGATCGATGAGTACAAACGCTCTATGCAGATTAGTCCCACCGACCGAGTCTCTACTTTCTTGATGTACGACTTAGATGTCGCCGAGTTGTTGCCCCGTTTGCAAAATGGCGATGCCGAGTTGCTGGTGTCTAACCCCACCACCGAACTGTGGTACCTCCTGCATTCAGCCGACCAATGCACCGCTATCAGTTCCCGAGAGGTGTTGTCTGCCCTGCGGCAATCCGCGCCAGAGTGGCGCAACTATCGCCGGGGCGTACTTACCGACGCACAATGCCAACTGCGGCAAGACAATATGCCCCGAGCCGTCAAGCTGGCTAAACTGCTCACCGACCTTGCCAACCCCTCATCACGCGTCTATCTCCTCGTCAAGCGATTGCAATGCGAGTCCGATAAACCGGCTATATAAAACCCTCTTTTGCGCTATGCTATTAAACCTAAACTTAACAAACCTACATACAGCCGCAAAGAGGTGCTGTCTATCCACCATTAAACCTCGTCGATACTTAGGTCAATCGCTCTGTTGCCTATGATTGTATAATCGCCTCGCAGCCACGCACTGCCATGAGGAACATGCCACGGAGGCACATGTTTTACTCCTTGCCCCAACCTAAATGTTTTTTTTCACGGGTATAGTTGATTAAGGTATTTCGTTACTAATAGATTGTGAAACTAAACCTAAAACCACAACTGAAAATATCGTTTTCAACAGCCTAAATCCTAAACTCTCCCCTCGGGTGTGCTAAGGGGACATATTGAAATAGCGACGACCCTACCGTAATCCAATTATGCGCATTAACAGAGACATCTCTATATTCTCTGCATTCGGGATAACTTTTTCGGGTATTAACGAATAGCCAATCCACGCAGTTTTAATGGTCATTTAATCGCAATTAACGGAGGCTCTATGCATACGCAGTTTTAATGGTAGTTTAATGGCATTTAATGGAGACCTATACTGTTCTTTCTGTGGAAAAGTATTAATGGTCAATTAATCGCAATTAACGGAGGCATCTGTGTCTAACTTCCAACAGTGCAGCGGTCTATATGGAGATATGCTATATCACACCCCCAAATTCTTTATGGCAAAAATTACAGCCATGACGCATCTTGATGCGATTGCCGGGAAATACGCCCGCACAGATAAGGTGTACACGCGTGTACGCAAGTTCGATAACCAGATCATCGGTGTGGCACTCAAGCACCCTGCTACCAATATGCCGCCCTCCGAAGGGCAGGCTGCGGCACAGCAGAAGATGAAGACAGTGCATGCTCGGGTCAATACCATTCTCGCAGACTCTTCCCAACGCGCAGACTATCTGCTCAAGTGGAAGAACCAACGGAAGTACAAGACCCTTCGCGGTTATATCTTTGCGCAGGAGTATAGTAAACCCTAATCTGTGATTGTTTAGAGGTGTCCGGAGAAATCTGTACGGAGAGTTTATGCGTAGTGCGAAGCACGGCTAAACCTCACCTGTTTTACCACCCTTCCCATTGCGCATAAACTTACCTCCCCAACCACCAATAAACCTATAAACGAATAAACTTATAAACTAACAAGATTATGGCACATGTAACATATATCGATCCTATTGCCACGCTCAGTGGCAAGATTGTCAAGCGACATCGTACTACCTATATGGTGCGGCAGGCGGCCACATCCAATCCAAGGATGTTGTCCAACCCCTGCTATACCACTTCTATGGGCAGTCGCCAAACGCCTGTCTCGCAAACCGAGCAGGACTATCGTCAGCGTTTCGGCTCTATCTGTGTCGCCACTTCCCGTCGTTTGCGGGATGCCTCGCAGATGTCTGCTGACCAGGCGGCTTTCAAGGCGCAGCGCCAATACCGCACCCTCCGCCAGTATGTCTGGCACCAAGTCGCCGCCACCATAGAATAATTGTGCTATACCTCTGACCTATAGGATCTATTCTATAGAGTTTGAGAAAAGAGACTGCCCACAAGTTGTAGGTCGTGTTAGTATATATATACTATTCTGTGTTAGTCTTTCAATAAGATAGCATCTATTCTATGAACCTAAAAAAGAGGCTGCCCACAAGTCGTAGGCAACCTCTTTTTGTTTCTACTCCTATTTGCAAGTAGCCATCATTCTATGCCCCCTCCCCACCATAGTGTCGCCCCGCCCCAAAAAGCCCCCACTCGCAAAGCGTCCCTGCCGCGGGCTTGCCAAGCCCGCTTTTACATTCTCTGTGACCAATGTATTGCGGGGCTCCGAGTTTTATATGAGATATGCAAAACGCCCACCATCCTTTTTTGAACAAGTAGAAAAACTAAAAAATGTGTGTGGGGATTTTATTTCTCTCGGATGTTTTTTGCGTATGTGAGAAATTAGTTGTAACTTTGCAAGGTGCTTTGCGCCTTGTGCAATTAAGAATGCATAATTCATAATGATGCAAAGCAAATAAATACGAACTGAATGGAATATAGTTATATAGACAAGATAGATAGTCCGGCGGATTTGAAGCGATTGGGCGTGGATGAGTTGCCTAAGGTATGCGCAGAACTTAGGCAGTATATCATAGAGAGCCTGAGCAAGAACCCCGGGCATTTGGCATCGTCGCTCGGGGCAATCGAACTGACCGTGGCGTTGCATTATGTGTTTGATTGTCCCAATGATAAGTTGGTTTGGGATGTGGGGCATCAGGCGTATGCACACAAGATACTTACGGGGCGCAGGGATAGGTTCGCTACCAATAGGCAGTTAGGGGGCTTGAGCGGTTTTGTATTGCCTGCCGAGAGCGAGTATGATGCCTTCGTGAGCGGGCATGCGAGCAACAGTATCAGTGCGGCATTGGGCATAGATGTGGCCTCACGCTTGGAGGGCAAGGAGCGCAATGTGGTGGCGATAATTGGTGATGGTGCGATGACGGGTGGATTGGCTTTTGAGGGCTTGAATAATGTGTCGATGGATAAGAACAACCTGCTGATTGTGCTCAATGATAACAACATGGCTATCGACCCGTTGCACGGCGGATTTACGGAGTATTTGCTCGATTTGACTACTCGTGCAAGGTATAATAAATGGCGTTGGCGTGTGTATTGCGTGTTGGCTAAGTTGGGGCTGATGAACGATGAGAAAAAAGCGCGAATACTGCGTGGCGGCAATAGCCTGAAAGCAATGCTGTCGGGGCAGCCGAGCAATATATTCCAAGGCTTGAATATCCGCTATTTTGGGCCTACAGACGGGCATGATGTCATCAGTTTGGTGCGCATACTGAGCGAGATAAAACACCATCGCGGCCCCAAAGTGTTGCATATCGTAACCAAGAAAGGCAAAGGGTATGCACCCGCTGAGGCCAATCAAACGGTATGGCATGCACCGGGTGAGTTCAATGTAGCCACAGGTGAGCGCAAGAAAGGCGGAAGCAGCGTGAAACTATGGCAAGAGGTGTTTGGCGATGAGTTGCTGGCATTGGCGGAACAAGACAAGCGTGTGGTGGGGGTAACCCCTGCTATGCCTTCCGGGTGTGGGATGACGGTGGTGCAAAAAGCCTTTCCGGAGCGGGTGTTTGATGTGGGCATTGCCGAAGGGCATGCGGTTACTTTCAGTGCCGGTATGGCAAAAGCGGGATTGATACCCTATTGCAATATCTACTCATCGTTCATGCAACGGGCGTACGATAACATAGTGCACGATGTGTGCTTAGACCGACTGCCCGTAGTCTTGTGCGTGGATAGGGCTGGAATAGTGGGCAATGACGGCGCAACTCACCACGGATTGTTAGATATGTGCTACTTGCGCTGTGTGCCTAATCTGTCAATCGGTGCGCCTCGTGTAGATGAGGACTTGCGGGCGATGATGCGTATCGGACTGACTCTCGGCAGCCCATTGGCAATACGCTATCCTCGTGGCAGGAGTGTGCTTGCGGAGGAAGATTATCAGCAGGTAGAGTACGGCAAGGGCGTGTGCCTGCGTGAAGGAAAGGAAATAGCGGTGCTGAGCATTGGGGCGATAGGTAATGCCGTATCAGAGGCAATAGAAGGTACCGATGTGGGGCATTACGATATGCGTTGGCTCAAGCCCTTGGATGAGGCGTTGCTGGAGCATGTAGCAGAACGCTATCAGACGATTATCACCGTAGAAGATGGGATGATTGCCGGTGGTTTTGGCAGTGCCGTAGCGGAATGGCTATCCGATAGGGGATATATGCGGCGTGTGGTGCGACTGGGTGTGAAGGACAAGTTCGTGGAGCAAGGCAGCACTGCGGAATTGTACCACCTGTTGGGATTAGACGCCGAAGGAATACGCAATACGCTGTGCGATGTTCAATTAAGAATGAAGAATGGCAAGACTTGTGATAATGCATAATGATGAATGTATAATTACATGTCAAATTATATGGTAATTACATGTTTGATACCCTAATGCCAATTATATGTTTGATGGTCAATTAATCGTAATTAACGGAGAATAAAATATGCGAGTGATAATAGCAGGAGCGGGCGAAGTAGGCACTCACTTGGCTAAGTTGCTGAGTGAGGAGGATATGGAGATAAGCCTGATGGACGAGAGCCGTGAGCGATTGGGGTTGCTTGAGGCTAACTATGATATGCTCACCAAGGTAGGCAGCCCAACCTCGATACACGACCTGCAGAATATCGGCGTAAGAGGTGTGGATTTATTTATTTCGGTTACGCCTCACGAGACAGAGAATATCACTTCCTGCCTGATAGCCAATCAGTTAGGTGCCAAACGGACGCTGGCGCGAATAGACAACTATGAGTACCTGCTGCCGGAGAACCGGAAGTTCTTCGAGGAGATGGGGCTCAATCATCTGATTTATCCGGAGGTGTTGGCAGCCAACGAGATAGAAGAGTCGCTGAGAACCAACTGGATGCGTTTTCATCTGTCTTTGTGCGATGGGGCGTTGGAGTTGTGCGTGGTGAAAGTGCGTGAGGGGGCCGCTGTAGTAAACCAACTATTCAGTAGCGGCATATACAATCATGGGCGTTTCCGCATAGTGGCGATTAAGCGTGAGAGCGAAACGATTATCCCGCGTGGTACGGATATGGTGATGGCAGGCGATGTGGTCTATGTGGTGTGCAACGAAGAGGAGAAAGACTTCTTGCGTGAGCAGTTAGGCAAAACCAAGGGCGAGATACACAATGTGATTTTCTTTGGCGGCAGCAGAATAGCCCGCAAGGCTGCGTTGGCACTACAAGACAAAGCCGATATCAAGATAATGGAGAAAGATAGGGAGGTATGCGAACAATTGTCGGAAAAACTGTCTAAGGCGTTGATTATCAATGCTGACGGGTCGGATATGTCGGTACTCAAAGAGGAAGGAATACAAGATGCGGATGCTTTTGTAGCGGTAACGGATAGCAGCGAAGCGAATATCTTTGCTTGCTTGGCAGCCAAACGATTTGGGGTAGGCAAGACGATTGCGGAGGTGGAGAACATCGACTACATCCCTATGGCGGAGGCGCTGGATATCGGTACTGTCCTCAATAAGAAGACGATTGCCGCATCGTATATCTATCAGATGTTGCTCGATGCGAGTGTGCTGAATATCCACAACTTGACGAGCGCAGATGCCGAGATAGTGGTGTTTATTGCTAAAGAAGGGAGTCGTATTACGCACAACAAGATACGCGATATGCAACTGCCCGAAGATACCAATATCGGCGGTATCGTCCGTGCGGGAGAGGGATTGTTGGTGAATGGCGAAACGCAAGTTATTGCCAACGACCAAGTGGTGGTCTTCTGCAAGAAGCATGTGCTGCGAAGGTTGGAACACTTCTTCAAATAAAAGAGCAAAGACGGATTATCTATGACGCGGACTTTTAATTGGCGATTGGTCATCAAGACGATGGGCGTGCTGCTCTGTATCGAGTCGCTCTTTATGTTGATACCTACCGGTGTCTCGTGGGGCTATCGCGACCCTGACACGGGGGCCTTCGTGGTATCCACCATTATCACACTGTTGGGCGGTCTGCTGCTATGTGTATGCGGACGCGAGGCAACCAAACACGTGGGGGAACGCGAAGGATATGTGATTGTAGCAACTGTATGGATGGTCTATTCTATCTTCGGAATGTTGCCCTATTGGCTGAGCGGGGCAATGCTTACAATCACTGACTGTTGGTTTGAAACAATGTCAGGTCTTACCACCACGGGGGCATCCATCATCCCCGATGTAGAGGTGATGACGCATGGTGTACTCCTTTGGCGTGCTATGACCCACTGGATTGGCGGTATGGGGATTATCGTCCTCAGCGTGGCGATATTACCGATGTTCGGGTTGGGCGGTATGCAGTTGTACGCCGCCGAGGCTACGGGCGTCAGTTATGAGAAACTGTCGCCTCGTATTGCCGATACTGCCAAACACATGTGGGGTATGTATATTTTTCTGACCATAGCGGAAACAGGTATCTTGTGGTTGCTCGGTATGGATGGGTTTGATTCTGTCTGCCACTCGATGTCCACTATAGCCACGGGTGGTTTCTCCACGAAGAATGCCAGTATCATCAACTACTCGCCCGCTATTCAATACACCATCACTATATTTATGTTTCTTTCGGGAATCAATTTCACACAATTGATATTTCTGTTTCGTGGCAAACCATCGCGGTTGCTCCATGACGAAGAAACTCAGTGGTATGCAAGTGCGGTGGCACTATGCACCATAGTGCTGAGTACAGGACTATTCTTGCACTACAATTTTATAGAGCCTATACCTAATCAGTTTATTGTAGATGAAGACTTCTTTTTGGACGCTGAGCGGGCTTTTCGTAAGAGTTTCTTTACCGTGGTGTCTGCCATGACCACCACGGGCTTTGCTGCAAGCGACTATATGACATGGCCCAAATTATTCTGGGTAATGGTCTTCTTTATAATGTTTACCGGAGCCTCGTCCGGTAGTACATGTGGCGGTATCAAATGGGTGCGTATAGGTATCTTCGCAAAGAGCGCGATGACCGAACTAAAACGCCGTATCCACCCAAACGCGGTGTTGCCCGTGCGCTTCAACGGACATTCAGTCTCCGAGCAGACGATTAGTAATGTGATGGCGTTTATGTTCTTCTATATAGCCATTATTGTGGTAGCCGTGTTGGTGTTCTGTGCTACGGGTGTACCTTTTGATGAGGCTATCGGCACGGCAGTGTCGGGGATTGGAAATGTGGGAGTGACTATAGGCAGTTTTGGACCACCCTCAGGCACTTACGCCGATTTCCCCGTAGTAGCCAAATGGACGATGACTTTCGTGATGCTAATTGGTCGTTTGGAGATTTTCACGGTCCTCCTGCTTTTCACCAGAGCCCTATGGCATAAGTAATGTTTTATAATCTATAGGTAAGATAATGTCCCCTCGTCGAATAGCATTGTTCTTTTGGTTGTGCATCGCGCTCTTGGGTGTGCTGTGCGTGGTATTCCCAACGGAGAATATCCATATCGGTTCGGTTGAGGTGCGTTGGGCAAGCCTCGCCTCGGTACTCGATTTAGAACCTTCTGCTCCACCCGTTATCTACACGGATACTACTGAATTGACGGAGGCTATTGATTTAGTAGAGCAAGATACTTTGCTTGAGAATCAGAAGTTTACAACTAATTCTCCCGTCGCTGTGCCTATAGTGGAAACAGATACCACAAGTACTCAATATGCTGATACAAGGTATTACTTGCGCACTTTCTACACTGCGCTTTCCTCTGCGTCGGAGCAGCAAGTGCGCGTGGTGCATTATGGTGATTCGCAGATAGAGGAAGATCGTATGACACTCACTGTCCGCAGGCGATTGCAAGAGCAATACGGCGGTGGTGGAGTGGGGTTGATACCCTTGCATCAGACTATCCCTACACGCACTATTCACCAAGTGCTGACGATGAATGGTAAGGTGCAGAGCGTGCAGCAAGGCCCACGCCGACAGTTGGTCTATGGCCCTAAATCGGGGCGTCGTGCTGACGGACGGTATGGTGTGATGGGGCAAGTGGCACTGATGAACGACTCATTGCAAACGGGCTCTGAGCAACTGACCATGATGGTGGAACCGATGAGCAATGAGAAGCATACTGAGCGTTATTTCAGCCGCCTGCGTATGTGGAGCGATGGAAATATCCGTTGGGTATATGCGGGAGATACACTCCCCGCCTCGCGGCCTTGGGCGTTGCGGGATAGTACCACACATTGTTCTTTCTCTCTCGTGGGGCGCGGCGAGGTGTATGGCATATCGCTTGAGACACCTACAGGCGTGATAGTGGACAATATACCGATGCGCGGATGCTTAGGAACGGTGTTTACCGACATCTCGCGTGAGCAACTCACCCGATTCTACAAGCAAACGAATACTCGATTGATAATCATGCAGTTCGGTGGAAATGCTATCCCATTCAATGAGCAACCCTCTACTATTCGGGGCATAGTCAATCTGCTCCGCAAACAGGTGCAGTATCTACATAGTTGTGCACCCGAGGCAAGTATCTTGTTTGTCGGACCCGGCGATATGACTACGCTCATTGACGGTTCGCCTGCCACTTATCCGCTTCTCCCATATATGGATCGCCTGCTTGCTCAGATGGCACAGCAGGAGCATATCGGCTACTACAGCCTCTACCGTGCAATGGGCGGGCAAAATAGTATGATACAATGGCAACAGCATGGTTGGGCCGGTTCCGATGGCGTGCATTTCACCCGTCGTGGAGCCGAGAAAGCGGGAGAGCAATTGGCTGATTGGTTGCTCGATATGCCCGATTTCTCCTCCGACAGCATACAAGCAATAGACGCAGTAACTAACACGCGAAGCGTTCCTAACACGCAGTTCCCAACATGAATTTTCTACACCATATATTTGCCTTCGATAGCAATAGCCCGCTGCTCTTTACGCAGTTCTATTTTTGGGCATTCTTTGCTATTGTCTATGCGGTGTTTGCGCTGATAATGGAGGCTTTCCCTCAGATGAAGGGCAACGGCCGACTCCATCTGCGCAATGTCTATCTGATGTTCGTCTCGTGGTTCTTCTACTATAAGACAAGCGGAATCTTTCTCTTAATCTTAATTTTTATTACGCTCTCCGACTGGTTGATTGCCAAGCAGATTGCCCGAACGCGTCGTGGTGTTGTCGAATCCTCGTCGAGACCTAATCGAGACCTAACCGAGACTGCATCGAGACCCCACCAAGACCATAGCGAGTGGAAACCCAAACTGTGGCTTATCCTTTCTGTAGTTATTGACCTTGGTTTGTTAGCATATTTTAAGTACGCCTACTTCTTCACCAATATGCTCAACGATATGTTCGGATGCCAATTCGAGGTGTTCGACATCTTCGCATACATCGGCAACGGTTTCTCTGAAGACGGGCGGTTTATGGTGGATAGGATTGTGCTGCCAGTAGGAATAAGTTTCTATATTTTTCAGGTTATCTCCTACACCGCCGATGTCTATCACGGGCGTATCCGTCCTGTGAAGAACCTGCTCGATTTTGGCTTCTATGTGTCTTTCTTCCCGCAGTTGGTGGCTGGACCTATCGTGCGTGCCGAGGAGTTCATACCCCAATTGTACCGCCCGTTCCGCCTGAGCAAGAAGCAGTTTGGACTGGCAGTCTTTTGGATACTCAACGGCTTGGCTAAGAAAATCATCTTGAGCGATTATCTGGCAGTCAATTTTATCGACAGGGTCTTCGATAATCCGCTTCTGTTCTCTGGCTTTGAGAACCTCTTTGCGCTCTTTGCCTACTCCCTGCAAGTCTATGCCGACTTCTCCGGATACACCGACATCGCTATCGGTGTGGCGATGCTGATGGGCTTCTATCTGCCCAAGAACTTCGACTCGCCCTACAAAGCAGAGAACCCGCAGCAGTTCTGGCGCAGGTGGCATATCTCCCTCAGCCGCTGGCTCAAGACCTACCTCTATATCCCCCTCGGAGGCAATCGAAACGCCACTTTCGGCACTTATTTTTGGATTGCCCTCATCGCTTTGGTGGCACTGGTTCTGACTGGTTCGTGGGTGGCTACGGTGGTGATTATTGCCATCGCGGCAGTGGTGATTATTGTGGCAGTCTATTGCCCCAACCATCGCAAACTGCTCTATGCCAACCTCAACTCGTTCATCACTATGCTCTTGGGCGGACTATGGCACGGCGCCAGTTGGAACTTTATGATTTGGGGCGGACTGAATGGTATTGGCATGATTATCAATAAGTTCTGGCGTATCATGAATTGGCATATCCGTATGCTCCTGATGACCCTGCTTTGTGCCTCGATGATCATTGCAGAGCATGTTTGGGCACTGCCTGCGCTGAGGCTTTTTATGGTATGGGCGGTCATCTTGTGGATTGGCACTGCCGTCAGATACATCTACTATTGGGCGGTTCGCTTGCTGCCTGCTTTGCAGAACCGATGCCTTGCCTTCAATACCGCTTTGGGTAAGGTGTGGGCGATTGCGCAGACCTTCACTTTCATCACCTTCACGCGCTTGTTCTTCCGCTCCGGCAGCAACCTCGACCCTGCTACCGCTAACCAAGAGGCGTGGGAAACGGCCACAAATATGGTCAATCAGATAGGTGGAGCGTGGAACTCCTCAATCATTCCTTCTTTCCTCTACGAGTATCGGGCGGTGGTACTGCTTTTTGTGGCAGGAATGGCGATACACTGGCTGCCCGCCAAGTGGAAACAATGGTATCGTATCCGGTTCGCAATGCTCCCCTTGTGGGCAATCATGCTATGCGTCATCGTGGTGGTATTCGTTATCTATCAGTTCGTTACGGCTGATATGCAACCGTTTATCTATTTCCAATTCTAATCAACCAATCAACACATCAACCAATCAACTGATAAACGAATAAACTCTTTCAACCCACTCAACCACGCATAAACTAATAAATGCATCAACACATCAACCAATCAACTAATCAACGAAACTACTATGCTCATTGGTATCACAGGCGGAATAGGTAGCGGCAAATCGACTGTCGCTCGAGAGTTAGCCGCTATGGGCTATCCTGTCTATAGCACCGACAGCGAAGCAAAACGCATCATCGTCAGCAATCCGATGGTGCGCTCCCAAATAGAGTTGCTCTTTGGATCCGATGTCTATGACGGCGATGTCTATCTTACAGAGAAAGTTTCCAACAAGGTTTTCCGTCATCCCGACTTGCTTGCCAAACTCAACGAGATTGTGCATCCCGCAGTTGCTTACGACCTGCGCCAATGGAAGAAAAAGCAGGAGCAAGAGGGGCAGACTATCTGTTTTATGGAGAGTGCTATTCTTTTTGAGAGCGGCTTAGAGTCTGTCTGCGACTATGTGGTGACTATCACAGCCCCCGAAGCCGTTCGCTTAGAGCGCACACTCTTGCGCGACTACCACGGCTCCCACTCGCAAGCCCATATCGCAGCCGTACAAGCACGAATGCAAGCGCAGATGACCGATGAAGAGCGCACCCGCCGTGCCAACCTCGCCCTCTGCAACGATGGCTCTACTCCTATCCACACCCTCGCTACTCAACTCCTCCGGCAATGCGCACATCACGCCGCTTCACTCAACCCAAAATGAAGAATGAGGAATAAAAGACGAAAAATGAAGAATAAAAAATACACATTGCAAGACTTGCAATGTGTAATAAATAACCATCCTGAGATTCCTAAATCCTCTAAATCCTCTAGATTCCCTAGAATATCTAGCCCCTCTATAATCCCCCTATCCACAAAGAATCAATCATTCCTCCACTTTCCTATACTTCCCTTCTATCAGTAGCATACCGGGCAGTATCTCGCCGCCGGCGGTCTTCTTAAAGGTGGTGTAGGTTAGGTCAGAGCCCTCGCCTTTTTCTATCACGGCGTTGTAGCGGTTGTCCCAAATCTTGTCTTTTACCGGTTTCACAGTGGCTACATACTTGTAGGTGGTCTTCTCCGTTTCTGGGTCAAACACCCGCTGCACCACTTGAAACTTGCTGCTGCCCGTTATGCCTTCTTTCATTCCTATCTTGGCAGCATACCCTTCTATCTTGCCTTTCTCGTTATATACCACCGAATAGACAGGTGTTTTTACCTTAAAATCCTCATATTGTTTGGCGAGTGCCACGATGTTCTTATCCATCGAGCGGGCGCAAATCGTTTTTACCAATTCCGATCGTTCGTAGTCCCCTTTGAGGGTACTTTTCTTGTCGAACTCATATTCGTGTGCCACATATCGTACCCGGAAAAGTGTACTGTCGCCCATAAATGCCTCTATCTTTTCGGTATTGGGTGTGGCGGTATAGTACTGCGAATAGAAAGTGTTGGCTATCGAATCATTCCAAACTAATTGAAATAAGTAACTGTGTGTCTTTACATTAAACCCCGTGAAACTGTCGGCTATTGTGCCTGCTGCACTGGCTAAGTTCTTACCCGCATCCCCGCCGGTGAAGATGTCGAAGATACCGCCTAATACGGCCAGAGTAGTCTTGGCTACTGCTGCTTCTTGCTCAGCCGTTATGTAGGTGATGTCATTCACTAGCACAAAGGTCTGTCCTATCAACTCCTCTCCTGCGTCCGATAGTGCAGCCACGCCACGCACCGTCTGCATAGCCACTGCCACATCCACATCCGATGCGTTGTATTGCCCGCGTGTCTGTAGCAGTTCGGTATCAAACACGGCGTCATCCGTGCTGTTGCCGTGTAGGTTGAACCATTTGCTTACCAATCGTTTGCCTACCTCCGCACGGTTCAGCAGATCCTCTATGGCTTTGGCATTCTTTTGTATCTCCTGCGCTGTGAGCGGATGGCCGTAAGTGGCCTTGTAGAACCCCGAATCGCCGCGTTGCACGCCCCATATCTGACTGTTATCGATAATCCGAATACCTATGTTTTGGTCATCGTATTTGTCGGGCAAAGGCAGGCTGTCGAAAGCCTCGTAGATGTTTATTCCGAATTCGTCCTCCGGGTGATACACCAGCATCGTAGCCAGCGCATTACGCCTGTAATTAAGCGATTGGTCATTGCTCTGTGCCAATACGGGCAAAGCAATGACCAATACTATCCATACCAATCTGTGTCTCATATCGTTGATTCTATCGGACAAAGCCGATGTTCGTTGTGGTAGGCTGCTGTCCCTTACCAAAGGCTACACCTACTTCACGCATTGCATTAACTTTCGATTTTTCTATATCTACGCTGTCTTGGTATTGTTTCATCTCAAATTTCCAATCATCCAATACCTTCCCTTTTATCTCCTGATACAATGCCATTGCCTCGTCGTAGCAACCTGCATCGGGCTGTATCTTAGCCAAGTACTCACCCGCTTTCTTTGCGCCGGTGCTGTTCTGCTCTGCCGACCATGCTTGGCGGGCAGCGGAAAGGTTGATAGCGCACTGGTTATCAAGGTATTGCTGATAGATATCCAGTCCCACGCGCAATGCTTCGTCATACTTGTTGCATAGCGTCGGTATCGTTACTATCATGCTCAGTGCCTCTTCGTATTGCTTGGTGCTTGCCAAGAACTGTGCTTTCTTCAGTATGTTGGTCGCCTCGTAGTCGTAGTATGCCACAATCTTCTCTTTGCCCTCGCGCACGAATTTCTCTATCTCGGGCGAGTTGAGAGGCATATTCTTCAGCGCACTCATATAGCATTTGCTCTCGGTATCGCCTATGCCTCGGATAGTCAGAGAGGTGCTGGCAAACACTACTTTATTGGTATAGTCGGCTATGTAGAGCGTCATATCCATCGTTTCCGAAATCTTCATCGGCGCACTCGATACCACATCTTTGGTCTGCGGAACCACAAAAGCCGTCAAGAAAAACTGGTTCAGATAGTCCATCGAAGCCACTCCATTCTTGGTGAGCAACTGCGTCAGTTTGTTCTGCAACTGTACTTTTGCCGTGGCGGGGAACGGCTCCACCTGTTCATCTACTACCACGCTGATGGGTAAGAACTGTGTGTTGCTTTGTGCCAGTAGGCTCATCGCTGCCAATAGGCACACTATCAATAGATTACATCTTTTCATAATCGTCTTTGTTTCGTGTTGTTATTTCTCTCCCAATACAATCACCGCACGCCCTAAACCTTTCACCATCACCTTGCTCGGGATGTTGTAAGGCTCTTTCTTGAGCATTCGTGCCAGTTTCTTGGCAAAACTATTGGCGTCAACAGGAATGCCGTAGTCGTCATATACAGGGATACGCACTTGGGTGAAATTGGCTACATTCTCGCTCGCATAAGTCATCGAGAAACGCCCGCTGATGGTGTTTTGGAAGAGCCAACGGTTGATGATGTCTATCAGTTCCTCATCGCCGTACTCGCTCTCCAGGTCGATACCTGCGGCATTGCCGTCAAATACCTTGATGTCCAATACAATCTCCCTGCCGATAGTCTGCATCTCGGTGAAATAGTCTTGCAGACGGATGTTGAAGTTGTCGATATTCGATACGATGGCCTCTTCCAACAGCACATCTACATCTGCGGTCATCGATGGTGCACTGGTCCCGCTTACCGAACCGATACTCTTGCTCGTATAGGCATCTTTTGCCTCAAGGATATAACTCAGTGAGTGCTTCGGCCCCATATCTTTCATTTCCCATGTCAGTTCAAGGATAATGTCGGCTTTGGCTGCCCGTGCCAACTCATCGAGCGGGCTTTCCGCTAAGGTGTTTCCGCTCTTGCTGACGGTTAGATTATCCTCCGCACGCCGTTGCTCTACATTGCGAATAGCCTGCTCCAAGCTCTGCAATGGGAACTGACGCTCCGCCATCAGGTCGTTGATTTTGGCAATCGCCAATTTCAAACCGATATTCTCCTGCAATGCCTCTTTGTAGTTGGGTACTTTTTCCGTTACGCCCATGTTCTCCACTTCTGTGTAGTAACCGTTGCTGATGCACCAAGCGTCCGATGGGAACACCATCAACTCGGGTTTCTTTATCTGTCCGAAAGACAAGGCGGCGATTGCTATGCCTGCCAATACCATTACTGTTCGTTTCATACTCTCTGTCTTCTTTGGTTTACAAATCATATCTGCCCTCGGCGGGGATGATTCCGTCGGCTTGTAGTTTCTTTTTCAGTGCCGCACGATCCACGGTTACGGTTACGTCTTGTACCATCTGCACGCGGGTGCGTTGGTAGGTCGAACTGAAAGCACGCCTGTCTTTGAGCGAGCAGTACTTGCTCCATTCGCCGTTGTCCGAGAAGAATGCATTGAAATAGTCCTCGTATTTCTCCTGCGCGTTCTTGTCAAATACCAGTGGTTTCAAGTCCTGAACACCATTGCTGCCCGACGCTACTCCGTCAAAAATTACTTCGCGCACGGCTTTCCGTTGTGCATCGCCAAAAGCCAAAGCCGAGTTGCGCGCACGCACTTGAGTACGGATAACATAACTCCCGTCGTAGTTTGCCGACAGCACCTTGCTCGGTTGGTCATAATAGGCTTGCGACCGTCTTGCGCCGCAACCCGTAAGCGACAATATCGCTGCCGCTGCTATCAAAAAAACACTTAATCGTTTCATAATCAATCAGATGAATTAGTTTGTCAGAAACCTGCATTCAGCGAGCGCACCACGCCTGCGGCCTCTAAGGCTCGCCGCAAATCGTCCTTGCGAACGCTCACTATCACGCTTACTTTATACTCCTTACCTACTTTCGTTACCTCCGTCGTACCATCTACTATCGAGGCGTATTTCTGATACTCTCCCCCATCGGCAAAAAACGACTTAAAGAAGGTCTCATACTCTACCTCTGCCCCCGGAGTGCTGCATAGCGCACGCTGAGCCACGCAACCGTTGCCCCCGCCGTAACCTTTGAAGATAACGCCATGTACCGCATTCTTACGGCATTGATTCTCAGCCACATCGGCTTTTTTTGAATAGGTGGAAACTTTTACTAAGTAAGTACCTTGTGTTGCATTGCCCGCGCACGCAATCTCGTACCGATATTGTTGAGTGTCCTTATCGGCTTTCTTCTTGCTCACTGTCGCACCTGCACTTACGCACAGAACCAACGCACACATAATGGAAAGAAACTTTTTCATATCTTGTTCAGTTATTGTTTTTCTGGTTTACCTTTCTTCGGCGCACAAAATTACAATTTATTTCTTATATGTGCAAAAAAATATGCACTTTCCCCAAAAAAATCATACCACGAGCAGCACAATATGCACTGCCATCACGATCAGACAGAAGAAAGTACAGATATTGCGTGCCAGCAACCAACGAATTAAAAACCAGTCTATCCCCGCTTTCTCATAGTCCTCCCATTTGCCCATCGGCCCCATCCACCAACGCGGTCGGCTCAAGCAGGGCAATCCATATACAAAATGGTGAGTGGAGTAAATCAGATACACCGACATCGGCAGTGTCAGCAGTGTCAGCAGATACCAACTGCTCCACCAACTGACCGCTATCCCTACGCCTAAAATAATGAAGGGCACTATCGCAAAAATACCTACAAACAGAAGCATCAACCATGGCTTGCGCAGCAGGCGGGCAAAAGTCATCTTGCCCAATTCCGCATCGGCATTCACTTCCATCACCGAGTGGACATACACAATATTAATAACCAAGCACCCTATTCCTATGCTTATACACAGCATTGGCAGCGTGAACCATTGTCCCGTCATCGCGGCTTGCACACCGAGCATGTTCAGCGGTCCGAACATCAGCCCTATCACCAACTCGCCCAAACCGTGAAAACCCAACTCCAGCGGTTTGCCCGAATAGTTAATGCCTACTATCAGCCCCAATACGGCATACATCGCTATCCCAAGCACTGCTTGCCAACCGTGTAGCATCCCCTGTGCTACCACTGCCGTCAGTCCCATCAGCGCAGCAAAACCCAAGAAACCTGCTACAGCCTGTCCCAACTCCTCTATCGTGGCTTCGCCGCTACGCAGATAGTGGCATTTCTCTGTCCTCGCACGGATACTCTTTGAGGATAACTCCGACCGGATACGCGAGTCGTGCTTATAGTCGAAATAGTCATCGGCTAAGTTCATACCGAGGTGAGCCGCACATACGCCCAACAGCACAGGCAACGCAAGCCACCATACAAAACCATTCGCCCCGATGCACAACACAATCGCCGTCAAACAAGGCAACGCCGACTGAGGCAACGAGATACTCCGGCTATTTGCCCACCAAAATTTAATTCTATTCGGTTTCATATTCTTCTTGTATAGTTCAGTATTTGGCTGCAAAGATACACTTTTTTCTGCAAATAGGCAAGCGAAATCCCATGCATGCGGAGTTTCATGGCAGTTTACATGGCATGCATAGAGACCCTAAGACCAATACGGAGCAGGAAGACGAAAGGAAATTATATGTCTAATTACATGGTAATTATATGTTTAATGACCAATTGATTGTAACGGAGCCATTTTGCTATCTTTTTGTCAAACGGACTTTGAGCCGTCTTAGTCGGATTCTTGTCGAGACCTAATCGAGACCTAACCATCTATTCCTGAAATAGCATTTTGTTAGCAAAATACGCATATTCGTAACAAAATGTCTAATAACTTATCCCTTCCCCCCACCATTTCTCCTACCCAAAAACAACCAATACTCCAAAACAAAAAAGGCTGCCCACACGAGCAGCCTCTGTCTATTTTAGGAATGTGAATGGCAACGAACAACACCACCCAACACGCGCAGCGTTCCTAACACGAAGTTTAATATGCGTTCATCTGTGCTTTGACGGTCGAGTTGATAAAGTCAGCGAACTCTTGTACGGTCATCTGACCTTTATCTTCCGCACCTTGTTGGCGAATACTTACCAAGCCTTGTTCGGCCTCTTTCTCGCCTACCACAAGCATAAACGGAATGCGTTTCAACTCGTTGTCGCGTATCTTACGCCCGAGTTTCTCGTTGCGGTCGTCCACTACCACACGCACATCCTGCGCTTCGAGCATCTCTTTCACTTTCCAAGCATATTCGTTGCTCTTCTCCGAGATAGGCAGAACCACGGCTTGGTCAGGCGTCAGCCACAACGGGAACTTACCCGCAGTATGCTCTATCAGCACAGCCACGAAACGTTCCATCGAACCGAACGGCGCACGGTGGATCATCACAGGACGGTGTTTCTGATTATCCTCGCCCGTGTACTCCAACTCAAATCGCTCTGGCAGGTTGTAGTCCACTTGTATCGTACCCAACTGCCAACGACGGCCGATAGCGTCTTTTACCATGAAGTCCAACTTAGGTCCGTAGAAAGCCGCCTCACCGTATTCCACTTTAGCGGGAAGATTCTTCTCGCGGCAAGCCTCAATGATGGCTTTCTCCGCTTTCTCCCATACCTCGTCAGAACCCACATACTTAGTAGTGTTCTTCGGATCGCGAAGCGAGATTTGTGCCTCGAAGTTCTTGAAATCCAATGCCTTGAAGATGATGTCGATAATCTCCATCACACGGATAAACTCGTCCTTCACTTGGTCGGGGCGGCAGAAGATATGCGCATCGTCTTGCGTGAACGAACGCACACGCGTCAGTCCGTGCAACTCACCCGACTGCTCGTAGCGATATACGGTACCAAACTCGGCGATACGCAACGGCAGATCCTTGTACGAACGAGGACTGTTCTTGAAAATCATACAGTGGTGAGGGCAGTTCATCGGCTTGAGCATATACACCTCACCTTCCTCGGGCGTAGTGATAGGTTGGAACGAGTCCTTGCCGTAGTGATCCCAGTGGCCGGAAGTTACATACAGTTGCTTGCTTCCGATATGCGGGGTCATCACTTGCTGATAGCCGTAGCGTTTCTGTATGCGCTTTAGGAAGTCCTCCAAGCGCAGACGCAGTGCCGTTCCCTTCGGCAACCATACAGGCAGACCCTTACCAATCATATCCGAGAACATAAAGAGTTCCAACTCTTTGCCTATCTTGCGGTGGTCGCGTTTTTTTGCTTCCTCCAACAGGTTCAGATACTCGTCGAGCATCGCTTTCTTCGGGAACGAGATACCGTAGATACGCGTCATCATCGGGCGTTTCTCATCGCCACGCCAGTAAGCGGCAGCGCAACTCAATACTTTCACGGCCTTGATAGGCTCGGTCGAAAGCAAGTGCGGACCCTTGCAAAGGTCGGTGAACGCACCCTGCGTATAGGTGGTGATATGTCCGTCTTCGAGGTCGGCAATCAACTCGCACTTGTAGGTCTGACCCTTTGCGCCAAACTCTTTCAGTGCGTCTGCCTTGGCAATGCTCTTCTTTACAAGGTGCTCTTTCTTCGCACGCAGTTCCATCATCTTCTGCTCGATAGCGGGGAAATCGCTCTCCTTAATCGTCTGTCCCTCAGCGGGATACACATCGTAGTAAAAACCGTTCTCGATTGCGGGACCGATACCGAACTGGATGCCAGGGAACAGTTCTTGCAATGCCTCTGCCATCAGGTGGCTCGAGGTGTGCCAGAAAGCATGTTTCGCCTCCTCATCATCCCATTTGTGCAGGCGGATAGCCGTGTCTGCCGTCAATGGGGTGTTCAGTTCTACGATAGTCCAACCTTCGCCTTGCTCCTCTATGGTCTCGGCGTGGTCGCTAAGGGGTTTGATACTGGCTACAAGGATGTCTTGAGCCAAACGACTGCTGATACTCTCAGCCACTTCCAGTGGAGTTACACCACTTTCATACTCGCGGACACTTCCGTCCGGAAAACTTACTTTAATCATATTGATAAACCTACAAATGTTTACGGCTCAGAGCCCACAAATGCCCTTTCGCCAATTCAACCGCAAAAGTACTGCTTTTTTTTGATATACGCAAATTTTCATTCCAATCTATTCCTTAGAATATCTAGAAATCCTAGAGCATCTAGGTCTTCTATACATTCTATACTGTCTAGAATCCTTAGAACATCTATCATGGTCGCTGAAAAATGGCTCACCTCTTGCATAACTCACAAAAAAGCAGTAACTTTGCGCACTTTTAGATTAGACGCACATTCCTATACTATGGCAACCGCAATAGAATTTAATCATGTCAGCAAACAATACCGCCTGGGGGTAGTATCCACAGGCACTATCGCCCACGACCTTGACCGTTGGTTTCAAACCGCTATCCTCCGCCGTGAGGACCCCTATCTCAAGATTGGTGAGGTCAACGACCGTGCCTCCAAAGGCAGTTCCGAATATGTATGGGCATTGCGCGACATCGATTTCAAAGTGGAGCAGGGCGATGTGGTAGGTATCATCGGCAAGAACGGTGCCGGCAAATCCACGCTGTTGAAACTCCTAAGCAAAGTTACTGCCCCCACCACCGGTACTATCCGCGCCCGCGGACGTATCGCCTCGCTGTTGGAGGTAGGCACGGGCTTCCATCAGGAGATGACCGGTCGTGAGAATATCTATATGAACGGAGCCATACTCGGTATGACCAAACAGGAAATCACCTCCAAACTCGATGAAATCGTTGCTTTCTCGGGCTGCGAACGCTATTTGGACACTCCCGTAAAGCGTTATAGCAGTGGTATGATGGTTCGTCTTGGTTTCGCCGTTGCTGCCCATCTCGACCCCGAAATCCTCGTTGTGGACGAAGTCCTCGCCGTAGGCGATGCCGAATTCCAAAAGAAAGCCATCGGCAAGATGCAAGACATCTCCCACGGCGAAGGCCGCACCGTCCTCTTCGTCTCCCACAACATGGCAAGTGTGCAACGTTTGTGCAATAATGGTGTATTATTGGAAAATGGTACGGTGAAGTTTATTGGAAACATTGGCGATACAATCTCAACATATTTGAGTGATGAAATTGTACAATCTGAATATGTAAATTTGTCTCCTAATTGCAAAGATAAGTTGTCTCTGTTAAGTGCTAAAGTTTATCCCACAACAGGCAGTATTATTTATCCATCTTCTGAAATTAACATTGATTTTAGGGTTAGAGTTTCTGATGCCATTGGATTCCTTGTGATTGGTTTTAACTTAATGAGTTCTTTCCAACATCCATTGGCTCGGGCTGATTATAACGATATTGATGGACGTTATTCTTTGGAGAAAGGAGAGTATGATTTCCATTTTAGAATACCTGCTGATACATTGAGTAATGGCGAGTATAAAATCGTTTTTGATGTTGCAGAAAAAAATGTCAAGAATTATGCAGAAGAAGATTCTGTGCTAACATTTCGTGTGGATGTGGATGAGTCATCTAAAATAAATGCTTTTTGTGAAAATTATGATATTAAGAGTAGTATTATTCGTGAAAAGTGGCTCGTGCAGTACGATAAAAGTATATAAATATACAAAAGATAAAAATATCAATTATGACAAAGAATGAAATTATACAATCCATAGATAAACATCTGCGGGTGAGTGGAAGACGTTTTTATTCTGATTTTTACGTGGGAATAACGAATGATATAAATCGTCGTCTGTTTCAAGAGCACAATGTGAATAGAGAGACAATGTGGTGGATCTATTGTCCTGCTGATACCAAGGAGGTAGCCCAAGAGGTGGAACAATATTATTTGGAATGTGGAATGCAAGGAAGTACAGGTGGTGGAACTGATGATTCTTTGTATGTATATTGCTATGCAATAGGTGTAACTACATATGACCATTAATAATTTGGACTCACATATGGCGCAAAAGGTTATTGAAAAAATGCCCTATGAGGCTAGTAGTGTTAGTATCATAGGACAAGTTAATGATCAAACGAGTGTGAGATTTGTTGCCTTTTTGGATATTATGGGATTCAAGGAGAGAGTGGCACGTAATAAGCACCAAGATATATTAGCGAGTTTAGAAACATTTCAAAGTAATATTTCCTGTTATATTGCTACTCATCAAGATGCAGATATTCAGATGGCAATGTTTTCTGATAGTATTTTGTTGTACAGCAAAGATATTACGTCTAATAGTTTAAGTGCTTTAGCGGATATTACTTCTCATGTAATGATGTATGCACTACAACAAGATATCCCCATTCCTCTAAAAGGAGCCATTGCTGCAGGAGAAATGACATGCAATCAAACGAAACAGTTGTATTTTGGTCAAGCATTGATAGATGCTTATTTGTTGGAATAGAGTGTTAAGTATTATGGCGTTGTTTTACATCATAGTGCAGAAAAATATGTAGTTGAATATGGAGCATCAAAGTATTTTCAAGATAAACAGGTTCCATTAAAGAGTGGTCGTATTGCGCATTATGAACTAAATTGGTACGATACATTAGCAATGTTGGAGGAAGGCAATGCACAAGTACCATTAGAGGATTGCCTAAAACATATACGATTAACAGTTTCTGACGCTCCGCGCGTTTATGTTGATAATACATTGGATGTAATAAAAAACTTATAATCAAGTGATATTCTATTGTGTCCTATATGTAATTTAGTTTTGGTATAATTGTATAATAGTGAATGAATTTTTATGTCGAATAATCGTGTATACTATGGTGAATATACCTTAAAGCATTGGATAGATTTAATGCTACAACATAATATTGAACTTCCTGATTACCAGCGCAGTTTTGTGTGGGGAAAAGAAGATATTCTGCGAATGATAAATTCATTGAAAGAAGATTTATTTGTTCCTCCTGTTACCATTGCTCATTATGAGACAACTAAAGAAAAGAAGAATTTGATAGTCGATGGTCAACAACGTCTAACCTCAATATTTCTTTTTGCCATAGGATTTATGCCAGATAGAGATAAATTTGATAAAGAAGATATAACTGCGAGTGGAGATGATAGTAGCGAAGATGATGGCAGTTCATCTCCTATTGGGTATTCTATTAAGTGGACTTTTGAAGAACTTGTTAAGCACCATTTATCAATAGAGGAACTTAGAAATACACTCAAGGATAATGAAAGATATATACCATTAAGTATTCCTAATATCATAAATGTTGATGACTTTTTGAAACAAACATTTTTGGGCTTTTCTTTTATAGTTCCTGATACGAAGAAGGATCAAAGTAAATATTTTGCCACGCTGTTTCGTAATATTAATTATTGGGGCGTTAAACTATCTCCTATGGAAAGTCGTCGCTCTCTGTATTATATGAATGTTTCTTTGGTGAAGTTTTTTGATGGCGAAACAAGCGATAATAAGGATGTATTGTGTAATATCTTTATACAAGAAAACTTACAGCCTAGTAAGATTGATTTTGTTAGGTATTTATCAATATTATCGCAGTATTCGATTGACAAAAATGCAGATAAGGTATTAGTTGGGTATTCGGCATATAGTGCTCGTGAAAATTTTTATGCAGATTACATCTCTTATGTTGTTGGAATTGAGCAGATATCTCGTCCCGAAAAATTCACAGATTTTGATTTTAAGACAATTTTTCCGAAGGATTGCTGGCAATTGCGATACGATAAAATAAGAGCCTCTATTAATATCTTGCTGGACAAAATGGGGTTAGAATCTAAAGGAGGTCGTAAAATGTTCACTTCATGGATAGATGCCGATTATTGGTTGTTAGGTTTACTATATATAATACTATTTGAGGGGAAAGATATTGATATAAACAATGATGTCCTTAAAGAAGATATTACAAACGCAATCAGTATCAAAAAATCAAATAGTGAGTACGCTAAAAGTCCTAATCGTTTAGGACATTTAAGAGAACGAATAACAGAATCAATACGTATATACAATAAATATATACAACAATAAGCATCGAAATGTATCATAGTATTCATACAGATTTTATATTATCTCCAATTATGGATATTTTGAAGGAGTCCATAAATGCTTGTATTGGGATAGGTTGCGGAATTGAAACACAACCTTTGTGTGAATATATTATGCAATCGACTTTTCTTAAAATGACAGGAGCGTCAGAACAGAAAATGAAATGCATATGTTGGGAACTTGCATCGAATGATTATGAATATAGATATAATTATTTGCGAAAACCATACGGCGAATGTTCTAGTCGTGAAGAAAAAAATGCTATATATAAAACTATTATTGCAGAAATTCAGAAATACAATGAGACATTTGCAGTGAGAACTTTGGTTTGTGATAAGGTTAAATGGCTTGAGGATATAAAAAATAGTCTTATAAACGAATTTGAAAATTCTTTATGGGTACAATGGATGCCTAGAGAATATATATATTTTAAGCATAATATCGGACAATTGGGTGATGCGCAGGTTTTTCAAAGTATTCTTTTGGGTGATATAAAAAACAACTCTTTGGGCAGAGATTATGAGTATGTTGTATATCTTCATAGAAATCGTTGTGCTCATAATCTTATTTCATATCAAGAGAATTTGCCACAATTGAACACGCTCATATCGCCATTCCATTGCTACGAAAACTATTTTTACCGTTATAATATTTTAGTTGTATTAGACGAGATTTTTATGCTTTTGTTTAAAACCTACCTTAAGGAATATAGACCGTAGATTGTTTGTATCTTATGTTTTCGTAGGCTGTTCCCTTATTTGGCAGTTAAAGTCTGTATTATGAAACTTAGTATCTTTGTTGTAACATATAATCAAGAGCAATATATCCGCCAAGCATTAGATAGTATCTTGATGCAAAAGGTTGATTTTGACTATGAGGTGATTGTTGGCGAGGATTGTTCTATGGATGGAACGGGTGCACTTTGTGATGAATATGCTGCAAAATATCCGTTTTTTCACATCTATCATCACAAAACCAATCTTGGACTGGTTAAGAACTGGGAATTTGTTCTAAATCATTGTACGGGGGAATATGTGGCAATGTTAGAAGGGGATGACTATTGGATAGATGCTCATAAACTTCAAAAACAGGTAACGTGGTTAGATGAACATCCTGACTATGTAATCACAAGCACAAATGTTCGTGTTTTATGTGAGAATGGAAACAACGCTGAGACAAATCTGTGGTTTAACCCAAGGAAAGAAGGAAATGTCAATCCCATAGAATATCTTTGTCCGGGTATATGTCATACTAGTTCTGTTGTGATGCGAAATGTGTTATCTGATATGAAATATCCTGATTGGGTTTTTATCACAGATACGTTTACATTTCTCCTGGCTGCAAAGTATGGAAAGGCATACCATTTTGAAAACGAGATGTCGGTTTATCGCCGACATGGTAACAATGTGACACAACAAGACTCATTTGCCAATGTACAATCCACAATGCGTTGGGCTACACAGCATAGAAAAATGCAGGATATGTTTCCGTTTTTGAAAACTCAATTGGCAACTTTTGAGGATGGAGAATTAATGCATTTAAGCCAAGTTCCTTATAAGCAGGTACCACATAGTTTATGGAAATATCGTTTGCGTTATATGTGCTTACACAAACATTTGTTTTTTTCTAAGTTTGCATTAAAAACACTCTATATTATGTTACGACCTAACAAATCTAAGAACAATTTCCTATGAAATCAAATTATGCTCCGATAGTCCTTTTTGTGTATGCTCGTCCTCATCACACCCGACGTGTGATAGAGGCTTTGTTAAAGAATGATTTAGCCAATCATTCAGATTTATACATATATGCTGATGGACCTAAAATAACAGCCACAGAGCAAGAACGCAAAAATATACAACTTGTCCGTGAGTTTATTCATACGATAGTCGGATTTAATAGCGTAACTATCATTGAACAACAATCTAACAAGGGACTCGACCCCTCTGAAATAGATGCAATTACAGAGATAGTCGAGAAATACGGAGAAGTGATAGCCTTAGAGGATGATACAATACCTCATCCTTATTTTTTGCATTTTATGAACGATGCTCTTGCATTTTATGAGAACAATAAGAGGGTTTATGCCGTTGGTTCTTATTCTCCCAAGTTGCCTTTCTTGCAATCCATAGAAAGTGATGTGTATGTATCATATCGTTGTGAATCTTATGGGTGGGCTACATGGCAAGATAGGTGGACACAATGTAATTGGGACATACACACTTATGATATTGTACAGCACCCAACGGCATATAAAATTTTTAGATACAATCGAGGTGGTGGAGATTTATATGATTCCTTGTTGGATGTCGTTGAAGGCAGGACGGATGCTTGGGATGCGCGATGGCAGCATTGTCTCTACCTGCATAATGCAGTTTGTGTCAGACCTACTCACTCTTTGTCCTATAACATTGGTTTTGATGGAACCGGTGTACATTGTGGTACCGTACAATCTTATGAAACATCAGTTTGGATGCCTGATATGTATGATAAACCACAATACAATTTCTCTTTTTTCCGATGTACGTATGTCTCGCCATCTATAGTGTACAAGATGAGAAATTTTTATCGATATGACAAAACACCATGGTGGATTAAGTTAAAGCGAAAAATAAAACGCTTTCTATTCGCGAAATGAGCAGAAAAATTTTGCATATAGGTACTAGTACACAAGGTGGGGCAGGTGCTGCGATGTTGCGCATCCACCTTTCTTTGTTGGAGTTAGGTGTGGAAAGTAAAGTCTTGGTTCGAGATACACCAACACAACAACGAGAGGTCTATGTCGCTCCTACCGCATCACATCGTGGCTTTTGGTATGCCACTAAATTGGGACGTTTCATTCGGCGTTTTTTGCATCGAATAAATTGCTATATATCCAATAGAGATTATATATTGTTTCAATATGCAAAATTTAGGCATACTCAACAATGTTGCATTACGCTTCCTGTATCAGAGTATGATTTATCCACAAATCCTTTGGTGGAATGGGCGGATATTATTCATTTGCATTGGGTGGAAGATTTCTTGGATTACCCCACTTTTTTCACTAAAGTGAACAAGCCGATTGTCTGGACGTTCCATGATATGAATGCATTTATGGGATGTTTCCATCATATTAGATTGAAAGATAAATATGCAACGTTGTTGGGAAATCTGGAACGGCGTTGTTATGATACCAAGAAACAGGCATTATCAAACTGCTCCAACCTAACTTTAGTGGCGTTATCCGATGAAATGCATACATACATAGAAAACCACGAACTTTACAGAGGGCGACCTGTTTTTGATATTCCCAATAGTGTAGATACAGATATGTTCACTATTGGAGATATGCAAGAAGCACGATCTTTATTTGGGGTGCAAGAGAATGCATTTGTGTTTTTATTTGCCAATGGGAATTTGAATGATACAGAAAAGGGGTTGCAAGAATTGGTGAACGCGTTTCAATATATCCAACATCTTCCTGCTAATTCTTGTTTATTATGTGTTGGAAATGGTGTGATTCCGCCTTGTATTATTCCTGTAATACATATTCATAAAGTTAATGATCCTGCTATAATGGCTCGCCTCTATCAGGCTGCGAACGTATTGGTTATGCCGTCTCATCAAGAAGCCTTTCCTTTAACTCCTATAGAAGCAATGTCTTGCGGTACTCCTGTCGTTATTACACCTGTCAGTGGGGCTGCGGATATGATGACACAAGATACGGGTGTTATTGCGGAGGACTACTCTCCTGAGACTATAGGACAAGCAATAGAGATTGCTTTGAAACGCACCTACAATTCGGCTAATATCCGCTGGCACGTGTTGGAAAATTATACATTGCAGCACATTGGCATATTGTACCGAAATTTGTATAATCAACTATAGCCATTGACGCAATTATACCCCCCAAAAAAATATCCTCAACAGAACTAAATCACTCTGAATTACTTTATATCTATTCCTTTACTTTGTGCTAACAACAATAGGTGATTAATAGGTGATTCCCGATATCATACCGAATTTCTCACGTTCTTTTTGTCTCAATATCCCCGAATATCATCCAATACCATGCAAAACCTTATCCACACTTGCACAATCCAAATCTTTTCCGTATCTTTGTAGCCGTAACAACCAAGAGGAGTAACTGGCTATAATAAAAGCAGATATACAAACTAAAGGATAATGGATGACAAGGGACAGATATTGCTTTATCAAACCGCTAATGGCACAAACCGGATAGAGGTGCGTTTGCAGAATGAGACTGTTTGGCTCACACTCGACCAAATGGCAGAACTCTTTCAGCGCAACAAATCCACCATCTCGCGCCATACCAAAAATATCTTGGAGACAGGCGAATTGCGGGCGGACTCAACCGTTGCGTTTTTTGCAACGGTTCAAGCAGAAGGGAACAGACAGGTAGAACGTAAAATAGCGTTTTATAACCTTGATATGATTATCTCTGTGGGCTATCGGGTCAATTCGCTTCGTGGTGTGCAGTTCCGTCAATGGGCGACATCTGTCTTGCGTGAATATCTGATAAAAGGTTTTGCTCTCAATGATGACTTGCTCAAGAACGCAGGCAATGGCAACTATTTCGACGAACTCTTGTCGCGCATACGGGACATACGTTCTTCGGAAAAAGTCTTTTACCGTAAGATATTGGAGATATACGCCCTCAGTATAGATTATGACCCGCGCTCCGAGACCACGCAACGTTTCTTCCAAACGGTGCAAAACAAGATGCACTTCTCTGCTCACGGACATACCGCTGCCGAGTTGATATATGCGCGTGCTGATGCTGACAAAGACTTTATGGGGCTTACTTCGTGGACAGGAACAATGCCACAGCGGCACGATGCCGAGGTTGCGAAGAATTATCTGACTATGGAAGAGTTGGATACCCTTAATCGGATAGTGAGCCTCTATTTGGACTTTGCCGAATTGCAGGCGCAAAACCATACCCCGATGTATATGAGCGATTGGATTCGGAAACTGGATGATTTCCTCAAACTGTCAGGCAAACAACTGCTTACCCATGCCGGTAATATCTCTGCAGAAGTGGCAAAGGCAAAAGCTGATGCCGAATATAATAAGTTCCATACTCGCATACAGCAGCAACTCTCGCCTGTAGAACTCCATTTCTTGGACTCTCTTGAAGCCGAACAAAAACAACTGCAGCAACATAATAGAGCAAAATAACTTACACGCAGTAATTTACATAAAATAGTCTTTACACATAATAACCAACATGAAATAATTTACACGCAGTTAAGTCATGAGCAAAGTCATTTTAACCGACCCGGTAGAGAGTCTCAAAGGCAAAATCTCCAAGAAAGGGGAGACTGTTTTCCGTTGCAAGCAATATCGTGATGAGCAGGGGCATATTGTGAGTCGGGGACCTCAAGAGGCTTATGTTATCGCCAATCCCCGCAATCGTAAGAAGAATCCGCCCTCGGGTGCGGAGAAACAGCATCTCGAACTCTTTGGTGAGGCAAGTCGCCGTGCCAAAGCCGAGTTGGCTATGGACTCTCCGCGTCGTGCTTATTGGTTGCAGCGTTTCCAAGCCCAGCTCTCCAAACCCGAGCACACTGACCCCGCAGACCCGACTTCCCCGTTGCGTAAAACCTACCAACAACTCCATCCCTTTGTCCGCGCCACTATCTACTACGACCTCAAAGCACAAGATATATTCTAAGCAGATTAAGTTTTGAATTTATAGTTTATCCATCCCATGGTACAAGAGATAAGGACAATAGTTAAAGAGGCGTATGTAGAAGTATTAACTTCTATTTTTGAACAACACTCAAATGATTTTCTCCCTTTAATAGCGAGAGGAGAATACTATGAGCATGGTATTAAGGGAATATCCAACTATATGCTTGACTATATGGGGGATATTTATCGTGATAAGACCCGACAAAAGTTTTATGAAATGTATTTGAATAGGAATTACTTGAAAGAGGGTTTTTACTACACAAAATCAGAAAATGGCTTTTTTGACTTGAACATAGAGATAATGATATTCTCTCAAATATGGGAATCTACTTATTTCTTGAAATTTTTGGTGCGTATTGCTACTATTATATCGGAGGGAGGGTATAAATGGGAAAAAGAAATCCCATCACGGGATTTATTTGGATTTATCAAGAATAACATATTTGTGCCATTGGAGAGAAAGCACTTTAAGTTAGGAAGTTTGCTGCGCGATAACTATAACTCCAAAATTCGGAATGCTTTTGCACATTCCCAATATGACATCGATATGAATAGCCAAATGATTACTTTTACATATTTGGATCATAATGAGTATTCGACTGAGGAGGTGTCATTTGAGAAGTTCCAAAGTATGTTTTTACATGCTATTATTTTGGACAACTTTTCATTGGGGATTATTCAAGATATTGGAAAATGGTATCTTCAAAATGGTTATACAGATTTAGGTATTGTGCGATTGTCCAAAGATAAACGCATGCATATAAAGATCAAAGAGCGATTTGGTCAACCTTACTATTACACCGAAAAACAATGAAACTCTCCATTATAACCATCAACTACAACAATCTTGCCGGCTTGCGCAGGACTGTAGAATCTGTATTTGCGCAGACTTATCATGATTTCGAGTATATCATCATCGATGGTGCCAGTACGGATGGTTCTCGTGAGTATTTGAATACTGTTCAAACAGATAATTTACATGCTGCAAACCAACTTGCAAACTTGCATATTGTCTCAGAACCCGATACGGGAATCTACAATGCGATGAACAAAGGCATCCGCTTAGCCTATGGTGAGTATTGCCTTTTTCTCAATAGCGGAGACTTCTTGATAGAAGTAAATGTGTTGCAAAGGGTGTTTGAGCAACCTGTTGAGGCGGATATTCTCTGTGCGAGGTGCAATGTGTCTGATAATGGTCAAGTAGTATGGACAAGTAATCCCCCTCAGAATGTTACATTTGGAACATTGTATTTTGTAGGGCTATCGCATCAATCTACATTTATTCGCCGCTCTTTATTTGATAGCGTTGGTATGTACGATGAGACATACAGATACAACGCCGATACGGAGTTTTGGTATCGTGCGATAATCATTCATAATGCAACTACGCAATGTGTTGATGTGATAACTACGGACTATAATTTAGATGGTGTATCTGCCACGCACAAAAATGATTTGTCATTCAAAGAGGAACATCGGCGTATTAAATCTAATCCGTTGTTTGCTAAATTTATTCCTGATTACGAACAATGGCGTTGTGAAAAATCTGTTGTCAACGAATATGTATGGATAAATTCATATCCGGTTCTGCGTAGGTTATTACATTTGATACATCGTATAACTAAATAGAAACAGGTTTACTATGAAACAATCATCTCCCAAGTGGGCAGAGGCTTATGCTCAACTCATTGCACTAATGCAGAAGTATGAAACTCAAACTCCTTCAGTAGAGGAGTTGGATTGTGTGATGGAACTAATTAAAGTTGCAATGAAAGACGATGTGGATAACCGTGAAGATGTACCCGATAAATCACTTGCCAAAGGCTCAATTGATGCTTTTTGTGACCTTACAAAGCATATTATAAAAAATGGCTGACAACGCAAGTTTTAATAGCAATGCACATCCTTTTTATCACACATTATGCCGGTTTCTATGGTGCCAACAAATCGATGTTGACACTTATCTCTTTGCTGCGTGAGCGTTACAATGTAGAGGCAACAGTATTGCTCCCGCATAGCGGGGTAATGTGTGAGATGCTTGAAAAGAATAGGATACCTTATGTGGTATCGCACTACTATTGGTGGGTAAATGATAATCATGGCATATTCCAAAAAATACTCAACAAACGCAAGCAACTGCTCAACTATTGGCGGATAAAACATATTCTTTCTGCATTAGGAGAACAACATTTTGATTTGGTGTATTCCAATTCAGTTACTGTCGATATCGGGCTTTTTATTGCGGAGCGTTTGCATATTCCCCATATATGGCATTTCCGTGAGAGTCTTGTGCAGTTTCGTTTGTCTTTGTCTTTGTCTTTGTCTTTGTCTTTGTCTTTGTTGCGCAAATCGGTGAATAGTGCGTATATCTTGATTTCGCACTATATGATGGATTACTATCGACCTTATCTGCCTGCGGATAGGATGTATTGTGTCTACAATGGCGTATCATTGCCATGTGGTGTGAACAGGGGGCAACCGAATCGATTATTCAACCATCTGAAAGTAGTATGTATCGGCGTGCTGTGCGAGCAGAAAAATCAAATGGAACTGCTAATGGCTCAGTCCGTCTTGCAACAGCGAGGAATTGTTATTGAGACATTCTTTGTAGGCTCAGCTAAGGCAGAGTACTATGAGCAGATGTGCCAATATATACAGCAACATAACCTAATCTCCAATGCCCATATCTTGGGGCATAGCGATGATGTGTACGCTATTATGCAGGATATGAATGTAGGTGTTGTTTGTGCGCACGACGAAGCATTCGGGCGAGTAACTATCGAGGAGATGCTGATGCGTATGCCGGTGGTGGCAAGCGATTCCGGTGCAAATACCGAGTTGGTGCGGCATGGCATTGACGGCTATATCTATCCGCTTGGTGCCGTTGATAAGTTGGCAGATGCATTGCAATGCTATGTGCAAACGCCTCAGTTGTTACAGACGCATGGTGACAGCGCATATCATTATGCTTTAGAACACTTTTCGGCAGAGCAAAATGCCAACAGTATATATCAGTTAATTAAGAATATCAAATAGATATGTGTGGAATATCATCAGTTTATCGTTATACTTGCACGACTCAAGACGATGTGCGGCGTATTCAGGCAATGAATAACTCTATGCACTATCGCGGGCCGGATGACGAGGGGGTATGGCAAGACCAACACTATGTAGCAGGGCAAGTGCGGCTTTCAATCATAGGATTAGAAAAAGGCAAACAACCTCTATTCAATGAAGATAAGTCGCTTGTGTTGATTTGCAATGGTGAGATTTACAACTATATAGAACTCAAACGACAACTTTCGGCTAAGGGACACCAATTTATGTCGGAGAGCGATTCTGAAACCATCATCCATCTCTACGAGGAGTATGGTACAGATTGCTTGCGATACTTGCGTGGGATGTTTGCTTTCTGTTTGTACAATACTAAGACTTGCGAGGTATTTGCGGCTCGGGATAGAATGGGGGAAAAGACATTGTACTACGCGGAAATACCTTGTGGAGTGGTTTTTTCTACGGAACTAAAAGCCATCTTACAGCAGTATATAGACCAACCGCAGTTGGATATTCGGCAATTAGTGGCTCCCATTCGATATACGGGACCTATTGACAACGAAAATACCTACATACGGCAAATCAAGCGATTGGAAAATGGTGAGTACCTATTGGTGAATACGCAAGGTTGTCGTCGTTATCGTTATTGGGACAGGCATTTGCTGCGTAATAAACTACTATACGATATCTCTTTTGATGAGGCTAAAAAACAAACAGAGACACTATTGCGTGAATCGGTGGAACTATGTCTGCGGAGCGATGTGCCGGTGGCAGTTATGTTGAGCGGTGGAATCGATTCCAGTTTGGTAGCAAAATTTGCGAAGGATAGCGGGCATGAAGTACATACCATTACTGCCGGCTACAAAGGGGCTTATGACTGCGATGAACGAGATGTGGCAAAGCGTTTTGCCAAGGAGCAGGGATTTATCTATCATGAGATAGAGTTGGATGAAAATGATTTTAGAGACTGCTTTGACGAGTTTACGCAATATATAGACGAACCTATCACGGATGCTGCGGCATTAGCACAGTGGGCATTGTACAAGAAAGTGCGTGCGCTTGGCTTTAAGGTGCTGTTAGGCGGAATGGGAGGTGATGAGATTTTCTATGGCTACCCGTATTGGAATTATTTAGGAGAATCGTATGCTATGCGCCGCAAGCATGAGTCGTTATTCCCCATCAAACAACATAAGGCGGAATACATACATTTCTTGGCACATAATTGGCGTAAGATACTGTATGCCAATCACCCCTACGAAATCAATGATAAGTCGCTGTGCTATTGGATGCGTGATGACTACTATCGTTTTGCTAAAGATGCAGTATGTTCCTTCGCCGGAGAGACTTTTTTGCTTCGTGATGTGAATTTGAATATGCCGTTTCCCAATGTACCTTTGGGGCAAGAGATAGATGGTATATATGATTTTCAAATAGATAGCATCATGATGCGTGCTTATCTCTACTTATCTGATAGAGAAGGAATGGGAAATTCCTTGGAGATACGCAGTCCGTTGATAGATTACCAATTGGTGGAGTATGTCTCGGCTTTGCCTATGGGTATTAAATATAGGCACAACTGTCCGAAGTATTTCCTGAAGGAGGTACTGCGTGGTATCATTCCGGATTATATACTGTTTGCTCGTAAGCGTGGTTTTACGCCTCCGACTCCTTTTATAGCCGATGTCGTGAACCATTATCAATACCGGTTTTTTAACGCTTCGTATAAGTTCTATAATTCAGTATTGGCAGATAGGCTTTGCTCGCTGCTCTTAAAATAATGTGTTTATGTCGCTAGCCCCGATAGTTCTATTTGTGTATAATCGTCCGGAACACACGCGCCGGACACTATCCGCTTTGAAGCGAAATAATCTTGCTTCCGAGAGTGTGTTGCATATCTTTGCAGATGGTATAAAAACCGACGCTTCAGACGAGCAGCGAGAGCGTGTGGAGGCTGTTCGCACCGTGATACATTCCGAGCAATGGTGTGGGGAGGTAATCATACATGAAGCAGCAGAGAACAAGGGATTATATCAGTCGGTACGGCAAGGCGTGACGGAGATAATTGAGCAGTATGGGAAAGTGATAGTAATGGAAGATGATTTGCAGACATCTCCTGCCTTTCTTTCATATATGAACAAGGCTTTGGACTTTTATGCAGAGCGCAAATCGGTGTTTTCTGTCAGTGGCTATAATTATCCTGCCACTCGGATGTCTTTCCCGACGGATTATGGTTATGATACCTTTGTGTGCCTGCGCAACTCGTCTTGGGGGTGGGCTACATGGCAAGACCGTTGGGCGCAAATCGATTGGGATGTGGATGCTTACCAAACAATAAAAACAACTCCTGCTATGCGAGCAGCGTTGAATAGGATGGGGGATGACGAGTTTGATTTGCTTCTGCAACGAATGGAGTATGGCTTGAATATCTGGTCTATTCAATTTACAATAGCTCATTTTGTGAATCACGCAGTTGCCATTTATCCTGTGCATTCGTATGTCCATAACATGGGTAATGATGGTTCCGGCGAAAATTGTAGTGCTACCCACTCGTTGGATAATGTGATATTATCCACCAATATGACCCCTAAATTTATAGACATATTGTATGAAGATAGTCGTATTATCAATGCCTTTTACAATGTAAATTGCCGCACCCATCGTCCACTATGGCAAAGGGTTATAAATGTGATTGCTCGAAAATTTGGCAGGAAAGCACCCTTTATTATTAAGAAAAAGATATACGAATAGACTACATATAACGAATAGTAAGATGGTTTATAATAATGTTTTGTCATCTTTTGCGACATTCTCTATTTTGTAAAAAAACAGAGCAAGACCTCAAAAATCTGCTCTGTCTATAAATGCAAACTAATTATTTGCCAGAATCATTTTGATTATATTTTGGACGATTTCCATTGTGGTTCTGCTTGTATGTTTGTATACGCTCTGTCTCCCATGCTTCGGCGGTCGTACGAGAGACTTTAGGACCAACAATTACCATATTTCCAAACTCTTTATCAGTAGAATGTTCCTGAGCGCGTCTCTTTGGATCGTTAGTGATTCCTACATAAACAACTTTATTTCCATCGTGAAGTTCATATCGTACCGTATCTCTTTCTGTCATTATCAACACCTCTTTTCTTTTTTGTCTTATTATAATGTCCAATTTATTGATAGGTAGAATTGATTTATTCTTTTGTTTTGGTAGTCTTGCGATACATATAAACAATAGTAGAGTCTTCTGTCCCATTTCCAATCTGCTCCCCTGTATCAATGGTGGTATCTTGAGTGAATAGGTAGTGTGTTGCCGGGACTTTTGCGTATAATTTGTGCATAATAGGAAAAAGTGTAAAAATAGACAATGATGTTTGTGTGCACCGAAAATAATTTGTAATTTTGCAATCGGTTAGATAAAACGAAACAATGGTTTGTTTACAAGCAAGATTGTATTCGGTAATGCGGTTGAGATAGGATGTTTTTTTGTTGTTAAATTGGTTATATTATGGTGGAGATGAATGCCGGTATATTGAGAAGTAGTCGCGCAGATGTTGTGAAACGCTGCGCCAGTTTGTGTTTGTTGGGATGTATTTTGATTTATCCCAATATCGTTTACGCATGTGCAAACAGTGCGGGTATAAGTTATATATTGACAAGCATGGTGTATGCATTACCATTGGTTGCGTTAGTAGGTATATGCCGTCACAGATGGGTGTATTCCGTGTTGGTTGTCTTGCTGACGATACTCTCTATTATTGACCTTACGATGGTGGATCTTTATCAATCTTATTTGTTGCCCGGGGCTATCATATCAACCATCAAAACCAATCCGCAAGAAGCGCAAGAGTTTTATAGTACGAATCTCAAGGAGGTAGTGCATTGGTTGCCGTTGGTTGGGCTGTGTGTGGTTGCGTGCCTAATGTATCGTAAGACCGGTTTTACCCGTCAGCGTATTGCGGCAATGCTGACTGCGTTGCTATTGCCGGTAGGGTTTGTGTCTGCCAAAGTGGTGGTATCGTATCATTCTGTCTTGACATTGCGCTATTTTGTAGATAATCGTATCTTAAACAGACCGCCATACAATGTATTTTTTCAGTCGGTTAATACGGCTAAAGAACTGCATAAGCGTGCTGCAATAGCGTCTGCCAAAGACACTGATTTCGGTGCTTCTCGTATTACCCCCCCCATGCGCGAAGTATATATACTTGCCATAGGAGAATCTCTTCGCTATGACAACCTATCTCTAAACAAGCAATACAACCATTCCACTACTCCGAGGTTGGAACAGAAAGAACACTTGTTGCTCTTTGATAACTATTATTCACAGGGATGCTTGACGATGTTGTCCGTACCGATGTTACTCACTCGTGCCACCCCGCAAGACTTTGACCTTAATTTTGCGGAACGCTCCGTGATAGAACCCTTTAGAGAATGTGGGTTTAAGACTTTTACGATAGTAAACAGTACGAACCTGCTTGCATTGGAGACCTACTTATCCGATGGGGCAGACTCGCTGATAGTGGTGCCAAACATTGTGCAGGACGATAGCATCTTGTCGGGAGATAAGACAATGGTGCATATTGTGGATTCGTTGGTGCAACAACACGACAAGTTGTTCATCGTAATGCAATTTCTTGGCAATCACAGTTTCTATACCAACTACACGCGGGAGTTTGATGTGTATCGCCCGAATGCCAACAGTTGCACGGCTGAAGAGCGCGTGGGTAATGACAGCCTTTACATAAATGCATACGATAATAGCATTCTCTATACCGATTATATTTTGTCTTCTATCATCGATGCCATTGATAAGCCTAATACATCATCGGCCTTTGTATTTGTGTCAGACCACGGCGAAAACATAACGGCTACCGGCGGCGGACACGGAGGCAATTGCTCACCGACAAAAACTGAATATCATGTACCATTCATCTTTTGGTGGTCGGACAGTTATGCGGATATCTATTCGGATAAAGTAGAACGAGCGTATAGTCGCAAAACGGCAAAACTGAATGGTGATTGTATATTCTATTCGCTATGTGATATGGCGGGTATTACGCTTGATTCGGCATACGCAAAGCCGGAGTGGAGCGTGTTTTCAAGCACATTCGAGGAACATCCGCGTCTGATTCTGGTGCCTGACGGCGTAAGTTGTATCTCTGCGGATTAACGGGTAGGAGAACCTATAATAACATAGTCATCTTGTGATCTCGTAGAAATAGAACAATAACTTGTGCATTTGAAAGAAAAGCAGTACCTTTGCAGGCGGAATGGTACTAACAAACGATATACAACACTATTATCCTATTACTACCAACTAATGATGCTTTCTTATGATACCATTATCTATTATTACTATCAATCGCAATGATGCGGAGGGGCTGAGACGCACAATAAAGAGTGTGGCGGAGCAGGTACCGGGCGATACACTCGTGGGTGCGTCGGCAGGTACACTATGGGAGCATATTATTATCGACGGAGCATCTACGGATGCGTCGGTGGGTGTTATTGAGCAATATGCCTCAGAGGCTAAAATACGGGGTAGGGTAGTGCGGTGGATTTCTGAGCCCGATAAAGGTATCTACCATGCGATGAACAAAGGCATTCGGATGGCGCAAGGGGAGTATATACAAATACTGAACGCAGGGGATTGTTTGGCGGCAACGGATGTAACGAAACGCATGTTATATGCATTGTATCGCAATACTCAAAGTTCTGAGCAAAAGACTGCAACGCAAAGCGCAGATATGCCTGATATTCTCTATGGCAATATGCTGAAGGTGGATGGCAAGGGGAAACTTATCGGCAAAAGCGGCTATACGGAGTACTCCCTGCGGCAGTTCTACTCCTCAACACTCAATCACGATTGCGCCTATATCCGCCGTGCACTCTTCGATGACGACCACTATGGGCTCTACGACGAGAACCTGCGTATCGTCAGCGATTGGAAATGGTATTTGCAAGCCATCGGATTAGGGAAGGTCCGCCCCGTGTATGCGGATATAGATGTAACGATTTTTGACGGCGGGGGTATCAGCGAGACCAATCTTCCGCTGCGTGCGCAGGAACGCCGCCTCGTGCTCGAAGAGGTGCTGCCACCGGCTGTGTTGTGGGACTATGACCACCATGCTTTTGATATGGAACAGATGAACCGGCTGCGTCGCCACCACCTCTATCCGTTGGTGTACTTTATGGAAAGGGTGCTGTTTAAGTTGGAGAAATGGGGATGGTTATGAACATTAATTTTTCCTTTGAAGATATAATTGACCCATTAATTTTTTCTTTTGGGACGTTAATTGGCGTGTAATTGGACGTTAATTTTTCCTTTGACCATATAATTGCCATGTAATTGAACCATTTTTTTCTTTATCCAAATATAGACAAAAATGGATTGGTGAGGAACCGAAAGAAACAAAGTATGACTGATACTATCATAGAAACGAAAAAAGGATTGAAATACATAAAATACCCCATAGATGTTTTCCATTATTATCCCGCTATATAACAAGGCGCAATATGTGCGCCGGACAATAGAATCTGTGCTGGCGCAGACATATACGGACTACGAGTGTATCATCATGGACGATGGTAGCACGGATGGCAGTCGGGCGACCGTGGAAGGTTGGTTGGCAGAGAACAATCCGCGCTGTGGCGGGCGTTTCCGCTTGCTGGGTCAGCCTAATCAAGGCGTGGCTGTGGCGCGTAATAATGCGGTACGGGCAGCATCGGGGGAGTATATCTGTTTTTTGGATGCCGATGATTGGTGGGAACCGACGTTTTTGGAAGAAATGGCCCATTTGATACAAGTCTATCCGAAAGCGGAACTGTATGCCACCAACTATATCTACTACAAAACCGGCAAAACGCACATCGCTCTGAATATCCCAACCGGCTACATAGATTATCCGCAAGTGTATCTGACAAGTGGTGCAATGCCTGTTTGGACGGGGACTGTTGCTATGCCACGCCGCGTGTTCCTCGAGATGGGTGGCTTCCCTGCGGGTGTCCGTTTGGGTGAGGATTTTCTGCTTTGGGCGAGGACAGCGATGCACTATCCGATAGCCTTTCTGAACCGACCGTTGGCGTACTATAACAATGATGTCCCCACTTGTCTCCGTGCTACGCGCCATCTGCATGCGCCGGAGTATCACATGACTTTTCTGTTAGAGACCATCGCTACAGAAGAAAGTCTGAGCACCGAGTGGAAACGCCTTTTTGACTATCTGCGGGTTAATAGTCTGCTGGATTATTGGCTCAGTCCGCAATACCACGATGCCGCAAAAGCGGAACTCGGTAAGGTGGATTGGTCGCAGCAACCGCGCTCCGTGATACGCACCTATCGCACACCGATTTTTCTGCTGCGTGCCAAACGCCGTATCCGACAAATAGGCAGTTGGTGCAAGCAAAGACTCTACAAAATACTCTATACATGACCATCAATTTTCATTCCTTGGGCAACCTGCCGCACGCCAAAGAAATATCCCGTAGCCTTAGTATCGTCCTATTGGGAGTGGGAAAGGGAGTGGAAAAACCAAGCAGATAGTATTGTTTTAATTAAGTTTCTTGCATATATTCCAACTTTTTTGTAACTTTGCGACGTGAAATCTATATAGGTATAAGATATGTCTAGCCCAATCACCGTTACATCGCCCCTTCTTCCGCCTTTAGACGAGTTTATTCCCTACTTGCAACAGATATGGGACAGCCGGTGGATTACAAATAACGGTAATTTTCATCAGCAGTTGGAGCGAGCACTCACCGACTATCTCGGAGTAAAATATCTCTCGCTTTTCACCAATGGAACACTCCCGCTCATCACCGCCTTGCAGGCATTGGATATCGCGGAGGGCGAGGTGATAACCACCCCTTACTCTTTTGTGGCAACAAGCCATTCTATCTGGTGGAACAAACTGAAACCTGTCTTTGTGGATGTACTGCCGGAGAATGGAAATATCGACCCGACGAAGATAGAGGCTGCCATCACAGACCATACGGTGGCTATTATGCCCGTGCATGTCTATGGTTGCCCTTGCGATGTGGAGGCGATAGATGCTATTGCGAAGAAGCATAATCTCAAGGTTATTTACGATGCAGCACATGCGTTTGGCGTAACCTACAAGGGGCGTTCTATCTTGGAGTGGGGTGATGTCAGCACGTTGAGTTTTCACGCCACCAAGGTCTATAACACCATTGAAGGCGGTGCTATGGTGGTGCATAGCGCGGAAATGAAGTACGATGTCGATAACCTGAAGAACTTTGGTTTCCGTGGAGAAACTACGGTCGTCGCTCCGGGAATCAACTCGAAGATGGACGAAGTGCGTGCTGCGTATGGTCTGCTGAATCTCCGGTATGTGGACGCCGCCATTGCTACCAGAAAGCGGGTTGCCGAAAAGTATGTGGACGCCCTCAAAGATGTAAAAGGAATAGAACTATTCCCTTATGAGATAAATCCTACTTTCAAGTGGAACTATGCCTATTTCCCCATTTTGGTTACCGACGAATATCGTATGACTCGTGATGCATTGTATGAGTTTATGAAGACGCAGAATGTATTAGGTCGCCGCTATTTCTATCCGTTGATAACCGACTTCGAGCCCTATACGAACTCGCCGGGTGCTACCAAAGCGAACCTCCCCGTTGCCAATCGTCTCGCCTCGCAAGTCATCTGCCTCCCAATACATCACGCTCTGACGGATGAGGATATTCAGCGTGTGGTAGATATAATGAGAGTACATTGTAACAATAGTTCGTTGTATTTGTAATGGTTTATGAGTTAGATATCATGGATAAGTCGAAAAATATATTGGTTTTGCCGGGTAGTTTGTGGCAAGTCCCTATCGCGAAGAAAATAAAGGCAATGGGGTATAATGTGATAGCGGTTAATCCATATAAGGATTCTCCGGTCTTTGCATATGCTGATATTTCTATTCAATCGGATATTTTTAAGCAAGAGAATTATCTGGAGCAAGTTCGGGAGTTGAAACCGGTGGCGGTGGTATCTGATGAGTGTGATATTGCTACCGAATTAGTTGCAGAGTTAGCGGAGAAATTTGGGGCGCGTTCACAGACTATTCCTATGGCTCAACTCTATACAAATAAGGTGAAGATGAGAGAATTTTTGCGTGAGCATAATCTGCCATATCCTTCATTTCAAATCTGTTATACATTGGAAGATGCTTTAGATTTCTTTCGTGAGTTGAACAAACCAATGGTGATTAAACCGATTGATAGTAATAGCAGTCACGGTGTATTTACAATTCATAACGAAAATGAGTTAAGGTCTCATTTTGATGAGGCACTTTCTTTTTCGCGAACGGATAAGGCTGTGATATGTGAGCAGTATATAGTGGGGACGGAGTTTACCGTAGATGGTATAAAAACGGAGACAGGACATACTTGTTTGGCTATTTCTGAAAAAAAACACTATACTTATAATGAGAATATCGCTTATGAGTTGTTTTTCTCGCACGAAAATCCCAACTATGATTACAATCGCTTACGTGAAATAAATGATAGGTATGTCGAATTGAGCGGGCTTGCTTTTGGTTTGACTCACGCAGAGTATAAGTATGAGGATGGTGAGTTTTATTTGATTGAAATAGGTGCGCGGGGCGGTGGTAATTTAATATCTGCGGATATAGTGCCTTGTATGTCCGGATATGATAATTACGAAGCCTTTATAAAAATGGCATTGGGTGAAGGTGTGCAAAGACAACCACGGGTAGATGAAACATTATGGAGTCGTTGTGCCGTATTGGAGTTTTTTGATGCTCCGGGTAAAGGAGGAATAGTAACACGCATAGAGGGGGAGGATTTTCTTAAAAACAATAGTCAGATATTGTCTTATAAGTTGAATTTCAAAATAGGAGATAGGATTTTACCTGCCAAATCGGACGCAGCGCGTATCGGGTTTTATATAGCCTATGCCGATAATCGCGACGAATTATTGCGTTTGATGGAAGAAATACAAGAAAAAGTGAAATTTATTTACTAAGAATTTATGGAAGATATTAAAAACAAAATTATTGATTACATCCGTCGCAATCGCGTTTGTACGACGGAAGTTGCTGATTGTTTAGGTAAAACAGGAGTATTGGAAAATGTAATGCCTATTAACCGTGGGCATTTCAAAGTTGGTAATGTGAAGTGGGTGTATGCAAATGCGGAATCTAATTGGAATGTGCATGAGCAAATTGTTTCCACACAAGAGGATGATGTGGTGTTCATAGAGGCATTCGATTGTAAGCATCGTGCTATTATTGGTGAATTGGTGAGCAAATATATTCTTTTGTATCGACAAGCGTCTGCCATTATCTGTAATGCAAAGTTTCGTGACGCAGGAGCCTTAATTCGGGAAAATTATCCGATTTGGTGTACCGGTTTCACTCCGGTGGGGTGTTTTAATACAAAACCCGAATGTGATTTGGAGGTATCGGTTAAGAATGAGCATTTGGATAAATACGATGGTGCTATTGCTGTCTGTGACGATTGTGGGGTGGTGATTATACCAAAAGAATTTCATACGGAAGATTTTTATCAGAAACTTGTGAAAATAGAAGAACAGGAAGATATCTGGTTTAGCCGTTTGGACCATTACAAAGAGAATACCTTTGAAATTGTTTGCTTGAAAAAATACCTGACAGAAGATAAATAAAAAATACAAATATATGTCTGAAAGAGATACTAAATATGCCGCTTTTGTCAAACAAGATAAGGAAAATAATCTTGGGCGGTTGGTGAACGCATGTAACGAGTTGAAATATCTGTTGGATAATCCGATTGCCAATAAGGTGTTTGCCGAGCATTATCAAAATGAGATATTAACTTATGCCACATCTTTTTCTCCTTTCTACAAACAATATGAGGGGTTCAAATCTTTGCAAGATTTTCCGATTTTGACAAAAGCAGACTTAAAATTGCATTGGGGGGAAATCGCTGTAAATCAATGCTTTACATGGGGGGGCTGCGCTAAATATACCTCGGGATCTACCGGCACTCCATTCAAAATGATTTTGGATAAATACAAGCATGCACGATGGATAGCGGGGAATAAAGTGTTTCGTGAAAATGTGGGGGTAAAATCGCATGAAAAAACGTATTTTGTGTCGGGTACTATCAGAGATAGACAAATCCCCCAAGAGCGTATGGATAGAGATAATGTGTACTACATTATGATGCCATATATTGACGATGGTGTCTTGTCCAAATTGGTATCCGATATGGTTAATGATGAGGTCCGTACATTAACTGCTATGGCTTCTATTTATGATAAAATAGCAAGATGGATTAGAGATGGAAAAGCACCTGAATGGACGGGAAATCTGATTGCATTATTTTCAGTGTCGGAACCATTGAAGGAATCAACACGAAAAATAGTGTCAGAGTATTTCCGTTGTCCAATATATGTATTCTATGCCAATGAAGAAAATGGAGTACTTGCCGTAGAAGATGGTTCCGGATTGGGATGTCGCGCCAATGATGTGGATTACACATTGGAAGTCCTTAAAATGGATAGGGACGAACCGGCAGAGGACGGCGAAATTGGGCGTTTGGTTATTACGGACTATTTCAACAAGGCTTTTCCTGTTATTCGCTATGAAAACGGAGATTTGGTATCTGTTAAACATTTGCCCGATGGACGGTTGTATATCACGGAAATTTTAGGTCGCTTGGTAGATACGCTGTACACCACAGATGGTAGAATAGTACACTATTTTGATGGTATTTCTTTTATGGAGGAGTTTTTGGATATTCAGCAATTTCAACTCATACAAGAAAGTTATCATCAGTTTACATGGGTGCTTAATACGCAAAATCATATGTATGAAGATAGAATAGTGGATTATTGTAAAAAACTGTTTGGAATGGATAGTGAATGGAGATTTAAATATGTAGATGAGATACCAAAATTACAGAGTGGTAAATCGCGTATGACGGTTTGTCGTATTCCGGAAAAGATGCAGTCTTGATAACATGAATATAACCATTGGTAAGATAACTCCGGAGCGGTTATTGCAACATTATAAGGATTGCAATATGCCTATTGCCGGGGTGGATATGCGGCAACATTCTGAAAAGTTGTGTGCATTGGCAACAATGATTCTCGTCTATACGGCAGATGAGAATCTTGTTGGTCTTTGTGCCTGCTATATGAACGACTACAATACCCAAACCGCCTATATTACCCATATTGCAATATCTTCGGAGTATCGTGGAAAGGGCTATGGAAAACAATTGTTGGAAAAGACAATAGCCATTGCGCAAGAACACGGTTTTCAAAAACTTAATTTAGAAGTTCTTAAAACAAATCTGCCTGCTCTTGCTCTCTATCAATCCCACGATTTTACCATTATCGAAGACCGCAACACCAAGTATTTAATGTCCTTACATCTTGCTGACAAGAGTGGGTGATTAGTGGGTGATTAGTAGGTGATTCCTGATACCTTGCCGTATGAATGTCGAATACACACCTTCGAATACAAATAAATTTGTATTTTTAAGAAAAATTTCGTACCTTTGTAGCCTGTAAAACTTATGTCTTATACGCAGTTCAGTTATGAGCAGAGTAAAACTATCCGACCCCGTAGCGAGTCTTCAAGGTAAAATCTCACAAAAAGGAGAAACTATTTTCCGTTGCAAACAATACCGTGACGAACGAGGCAATGTCATTGCCACAGGCCCGCAAGAAGCGTATGTCGTAGCCAATCCGCGCGACCGCAAGAAGAATCCGCCCACGCCCGCAGAGCAACGTCATATTGACTTGTTTGCCGAGGCAAGTCGCCGCACAACTATCGAGATAGCCTCCGATTCTCCTCGCCGTGCATATTGGGAACAGCGTTTCCAAGCCCAACTCATGCACCCCGAGCACATCAATCCCGATGACCCCACATCGCCACGCCGCAAAACCTACCACCAACTCAACACCTTCGTCCGCACCACTATCTACAACGAACTTAAGAAAAAGACCGATGATATATCAGTATGAATTGAAATATATCTTTCCGCAAATACCCCCAAATGCTTGTATAAATGAAATAAAATAGTACCTTTGTCGCGTTAATAAACCGGCTTATATAGGGGACTATATTCTAAGTTGCCGCATAAATGATATCAACATAAAAGTAAGCAGAATAATCAACCCCAAAGTAGTGTAATAGAAGTATAATTATGGAGCAAAATAACACTCAACCCCTCGTCGCCATCAAGTGCTTTGTGTACAATCATGAGCCGTATTTGCGTGATTGTCTTGAAGGCTTTGTGATACAGCAAACCGAATTTCCTTTCGTGGCTATCGTCCACGATGATGCCTCAACGGACAAATCCGCCGACATCATCCGTGAGTATGCAACAAAGTACCCCAACATCATAAAACCCATCTACGAAACGGAGAACCAGTACTCTAAATCGGACGGCTCTCTCGGTCGTGTAATGAATTCCGCCATTGATGCCACGGGTGCCAAATACGTTGCCATGTGTGAAGGCGATGACTATTGGACCGACCCCCGCAAACTTCAAAAGCAAGTTGATTTCCTCGAAACCCATCCCGACTACTCTATGGTTTGTGGAAGATATGTTCGATATTGGCAGAACTATGGTAAGTTTGATATCAATGATAATTTTTCTTTCTTATTCCCTCACAATGAGCCAATTGCAGATTTTACCTTAGAAGCCTTTCCTTGGATACCACAAGTATTGACCGTAATGTATAGATGTTCCCTTGTAGAGACACTAAATCATACATTTTATAGAAAACTAAAATATCATTATGATGTACCTTGGTTGTATGCAGTAATGCGTAGTGCTAAAATAGCCATTTTTAATCAGGTCATGGGAATTTATAGAAAACATGACGGAGGTATATATTCCAGTTTGACGGGCTGTAAAGGTACACAAAAGATGGTTGATACATACTGTGATATATATAGAAATGACCCTACGGAACAAATTAGGGAACTGCTTGAGTATTCATTATGGCAGTATGGATATCAATATGTAAAATACGAAAATAGGTTAGACATTCACACGGTTATATCTACTTACAAACTATATAGAGATGTATCAACATCTAACAAACGATATAAGTATTGTTTGAGGCTTGTGCGTGCCTACACACTGAGAATTATCAAACGACCATATTTACATCCGCAGTCTATTGTGCCGAAATTATCAGACTTAAAGGATACTATATAATAAGTATATGGAGGGAAAGATTATCGAAATAATGTCCTTATTGCTACATCCGAGACGATTTTGGCATCTGAAATCATTGTGGTATGATTTGTATGTAGCAAACAAAAACGGAAATAAGGTGTATATTGCCGATAGTGCGGATTGTTTTGCAGTACATATTCAATGCATAGGTAAAGGTAATCGGGTAATTTTGCGAAAAGGTTGTTTCCACGGGGTTGATATCTTATGCCATGGTAATAATGGTACAATAGAAATAGAAGAAGGGGTAGTGATTAATGCGTTTCCAAATAGGCGGACTACCCTTTCCGTAATTGGAGAAACGGCACTCACCATAGGAACAAATTGTTTAATTTCGGATTCGGTTACTATGCAAACTTCTGACTACCATAAGGTGTATGATACAAAATCTGGAATTTTACAAAATCCGGATGCAAATATATGTATTGGGCATAATTGTTGGATAGGGAATAGAGTTACCATCAACAAAGGAGTTGTCATATCGCCCCATTGTGTTGTCGGAAACTGTAGTGTATTAACTAAAGTTTTTGATGAATCTAATGTTGTCATAGCGGGAAATCCTGCGCAAATAAAGAAAAGAAATATCAGATGGAGTTATTAATAGTCTAATTATGATACCTAAGATAATTCATTATTGTTGGTATGGTTGTCAGCCGTTACCTCATGAAGTAGAAACTTGCATCGCTTCGTGGCGCAAGTTCTGTCCCGATTATACTATCAAGCGTTGGGATGAAACCAACTCGCCTATGGATAAACCTTGGATGAAACAGGCATTCAAACATCGTAAATGGGCATTTATGGCAGACTATTGTCGTTTCTATGCTTTGTATAAAGAAGGTGGAATCTATATGGATACGGATATGTTGCTTAAACAGGGATTAGATATCTTTCTCAATGATTCTTTCTTTATGGGCGAACAAGATGCCCTTAGTATTGCAGCAGGTATTATTGGGGCGGAACAAAGACATCCGTATCTTAAACATATCTTGGATTATTATGATTCAATTTCGTTTGATGTGGTCAGTCCACCAATCATCACGCATATTCTTACTGCATTGTTGGAGAAAGACGGCTATGTGTATGAAGATAAGTTGCAGCGTCTCTCCAATGGTATTGTGTTGTATCCGACAGAGTATTTCTATCCTATTCATTATACAAAACCGTTTGAATTTGATGATATAGATAGATATTGCACCCATGATACCTATGGTGTACACCTATGGAATAAATCGTGGTCTTCTGAATTTGACTTGTTGGAGAAGAGGCAATACAAAGAAGGTTTCAAAATGATGTTTGGTCATATACGTTCTACACCTTTACTTCCATTTAAGTACTATAAAAAGGCTGTTAAATACATTTTACGTTTTTTATTTTGCCTATGAAGATACCTCTCCTCATCGTTATGCTCCCGGTTCGCAATGAAGCATGGGTTTTGCACGCTTTCTTGCGTGCGACTTCGCTGTGGGCAGACTATATCATTGTTGCCGACCAAATGTCCACAGATGGTAGTCGTGCCATTTATCCTCAATATGAAAAAGTTATCCTTATTGACAATAAAAACCCCAATTTTAATGAGGCGGAACGACAAACAATGTTGGTGGCTAAAGCACGTGAAGTGGCTGCGGGGCGAGATTGTATTCTTTTCGGTTTGGATGCAGATGAGATATTGCAAGCGGATTGGCAGACAACTAACGACGGAAAACATATTTTGAATTCCGTTCCAGGCGATGTATTTTGGTTTAAGTGGGCGCAACTCGCTCCTGATAAAAAGCACTATGGTGATTCTGCTTTCTATCCTTGGATGTTTCATGATGATGGTGTGGAGCCGCATGGCAACTATGTGCGCAATATGCATAGTATGCGTATTCCTTATCCAATAGGTGAAAAACAAATGTATTATGTCAATGATTTTCGTGTTCTCCATTGTGGTCTATTAGATGCCGAACGCATTGCGGCAAAAAATCGTTTTTACCAATTTGTAGATTGGGAACTGAATCATCGTAATCCGATTGCATTATCGCGTTCTTATGCCGCCCATTGCAAGAGTTGCCAAACCTATGATACTCGGTTTATGCTCACGGATAATATGTTTGCTTTCCCTTTTGACTTCTGGGATAGTATAGAGATTGGTGCCACACATACATGGTTTGACGATTACGTTGCCGAGCGTCTCTCGCGTTATCCGAAATCCGTCCTGCGCAAGTTGGATATTTGGGACGAAGATTTTGTAAAATACTATCACTTGCAAGACCCTCGCCGTAAATTAGACCGTCTTATCCATACTTATTTGCATCGGACTAATCCCAATAAGCACACTATGCCCATTCGTATGTTTGATAAAATTCTTCGTATGGTGTATAAGTGAGACTTCATAGTGTCTATATTGATAAAAGCAATATAAGATGATTTAGTGATACGATAATATATGAAAGTTGCTTATCTTTTAGGTTCGCTCAATCGGGGCGGCACAGAGACATTGCTTTTAGATGTGTTTCGTAGCGCAGATAAGGCACCGTTCTCGTTTGTGGGGATTCATAGGAAGGGGGGGGCATATCGCGATGATTTCTATGCCACCCAACCTGTGTTTTTGCAGTGCGCACCTATGCACCACAACATCTTGTCTTACATCAGACGCCTGCGTAACTGCTTGCAAGAGCAACAGGTAACCATCGTACACGCACAGCAGCATATCGATGCTTTGTATGCCAAGTTGGCAACATGGGGGACAGGTATCAAAGTGGTAGAGACATTCCATGGATATGACTATGGCACTACCTGTTGGGAGAAGATACTGATTCAACTCAGCATACGTTGGAGCGATGCCGTGTGCTTTGTGAGTAATGCGCAACGGCAGTATTATTTGCGCCACTACACATTTGGCAATCAAGAAAAGACGCATGTCATATACAATGGTATAGACTTTTCCAAATTGGATGTTGTATCGGGACCACTTTGTGATTTGCCATCAAAAATCGCCCCCGCTTCGCGGGGAATGAAATTGGCAATGGTGGGGAACTTTGTGCGCGTCCGCGCACAAAGTTCGTTGTGTCAATTCCTGCTTCGTTTGGCGCAAGAGCATATTCCGTATGACTTCTATTTTGTAGGCAAATGTGATGAGAAAGAACCGTGGCGTTATGACCAATGTGTGCAATTCTGCCAAGATAACCATCTGGATATGGTTCATTTTTTGGGTAGCAGGAGCGATGTCCCGCAGATATTGCAACAATTGGATGCCTTTGTCTATGCCACCGACCATGATACCTTTGGCATAGCCGTAGTGGAGGCAATGGCGGCGGGAGTGCCCATGTTGGTGAACGACCACGAGGTGATGAAAGAGGTAACGCACAACGGAGAATGGGCCACACTGTATCGCACGGGCGATATGGAAGACTTGTGGCAACACTTCAGCACGATGGCGCAAGACCCGGAGAGCGCAAAGCGGAAAGCCGAGGCAAATGCGCAGGTCGTAAGGCAACAGTATAGCATTGCACACCATTTGCAGCAACTATACGATGTGTACAAGACGCTATAAAAAGGTACAGGGCAATCACATACACCATTTGAACAATCATTTTTAGGACACCACAATACGATGTGAGTATTATCGGCCTATGGTCGGGTTTGCTTAATCACCGCATAATCACCGCATAATCACCGCATAATCACCCCATAACAACCCGATATAGTCTCGATATGGTCTCGAGAAAGGTGCGGTAAAGAAATGGTGGCGTGTGCGAATAAAATGCGCCGTTTTGTGCGGCGGTCGCAATAAATGTGCAGAACTATTGCATATTTGCCTAAAAAACACTATCTTTGTGCGCTGAAAGAAATGCAGTATAAGTCGATACCGAATAAGATGCCCTTGGCGTTTGTGCCACGGAGCATAACGAATACAGCCATGCTGACATATATGTTGGCATTGCTAGTGTGCAATGGGGTCTATATGCAGTATGCGCTGACTTGGTATTGGTGGTTGTTTGGTGCGGTGGAGGTATGCGGGTTCTTCTATTTTTCTAACTATTGTACGAAGACATGGGCGCGGCTCTCGCCTAAAACATTTGCAAAGCGGCTGTTCGGCACAGCCTTGGTGATACGCGTGGTGTATGTGCTGTTCTCCTATTGGTTCTATATTACGATGACCGGGTCTCCGTTTGAGTTCGACCCCGGTGATGTGGGGTTTTACAATGAGATGGGGCGATATGGGGCGAGCCTCTTGCGGGAAGGCAATTGGAACCTGTTGCCCGCTTTTGTGAAGTATTCAGGTGCAGCCTATTCGGATATGGGATACCCGTTGTACTTGTCTTTTGTGTATTGGTTGACGGGGGACAGCATACTAATGGCGCGTCTTATCAAGGCAATATGGAGCGCATGGACGGCATTGCTGATATACAAGTTGGCAGCGCGTAACTTCGGCGAGAGTATGGCACGCATGGCCGGGGTGATGTGTATGCTGATGCCGAACTTGATATTCTATTGCGGTATACACCTGAAAGAGGTGGAGATGGTATTCTTAGCCGTATTGTTTGCTGAGCGGGCGGACTATATTTTGCGCAAAGGCAAACTGACTTTTGGACCAACGGCAGGACTGATGCTGATAGCCGGGGTATTGTTTATGTTCCGTACCGCTTTAGCGGCGGTGTTGATACTGGCTTTTCTGTGTGCGCTGCTGCTCAGTAGTGACCGTGTAGTGGGGTGGGGCAGGCGCATACTGCTGATTGGTATTGCATCGGTGTTCGTGGGGGCGATGATGCTGAATAACACCGGTTTTGGTAACGATGTGCGCGAGATTTGGAAGACGGGAGCATCGGAGCAGAAAGGCAATATGGCATGGCGTTCGCAGCGAAAAGATGCCACAGGTACAACGCAGAAATTTGCCAAGTATGCAGGGGCGACGGTGTTCGCTCCGATGATCTTTACGATACCTTTCCCGACGATGACAGAGACACCCGGGCAGGAGAATCAAAAGATGATACACGGCGGTAACTTTGTGAAGAATATCACCTCATTCTTCACCATATTGTCGATGTTTATTTTGCTATTCAGCGGCGATTGGCGCAAACATGTGCTGCCGATAGCCATCTTGTGCGGTTATTTGGTGGTGCTGGTGTTCTCCAACTTCGCCCAATCGGAGCGTTTCCACTTGCCGACTGTGCCATTTGCCATGATGTTTGCCGCCTACGGGATATCGTATATGCGCAATCCGAAATATAAGAGGTGGTTTCAAATATGGTGTGTGGTGATGTTTGTTGCCGCTATCGCTTGGAACTGGTTTAAACTCGCCGGACGCGGGATGATATAGGGGCGTTTGTGCGGAGTGATTTACTTGGTTTGAGAAAAATACGCAATATATAAAACATGAAAACAGCGTTAATCACAGGTGTTACGGGGCAGGACGGGTCGTATCTGAGCGAGTTCCTGCTAGAGAAAGGGTATGATGTGCATGGTATCATACGCCGCAGTTCGGTGGATTACAGAGAGCGTATTGCCCACCTCGAGGGGAAACCGCATTTCCACTTGCACTATGGCGATATGTCCGACTCGATGGGACTGATACAGGTCATCGGCAAGGTGCGTCCCGATGAGATATACAACCTTGCCGCACAATCGCATGTGCAGGTTAGTTTCGATTCGCCGGAGTTCACCGCCGACATCGATGCCACGGGTGTGCTGCGTGTATTGGAGGCAGTGCGTGCTTGCGGATTGGCAGGCAGTTGCCGTATCTACCAAGCGTCCACCTCGGAGTTGTATGGCAAGGTGGAGGAGGTGCCGCAGAATGAGAATACGCCTTTCCACCCCTATTCGCCCTATGCTGTGGCGAAACTTTATGGCTATTGGATTGTCAAGGAGTACCGCGAGGCATATAATATGTTTTGCTGCTCGGGGATATTGTTCAACCACGAGTCGGAGCGGCGCGGGGAGACCTTCGTAACGCGTAAGATAACGCTTGCGGCAGCGCGTATTGCGCAGGGCAAGCAGGAGCGGCTCTACCTTGGTAACCTGTCGTCGTTGCGCGATTGGGGGTATGCCAAGGACTATGTGGAGTGTATGTGGCTGATTCTCCAGCACCACCAGCCGGAGGACTTTGTCATCGCTACGGGCGTGCAACACTCGGTGCGTGAGTTCTGCGATTTGGCATTCCGCGAGGTGGGTATCACCCTGCGTTTTGAGGGCGAGGGGCAGGATGAGAAAGGTATCTGCGTGGCAGGACCGGCGCACTTGGTTGGCAAGACGATAGTGGAGGTGTCGCCCGATTTCTACCGCCCGACCGATGTGGTGAACCTCTGGGGCGACCCGACGAAAGCCAAGGCAGAGTTGGGGTGGAATCCGAATAAGACGACCTTTGAGGAACTGGTGCGCCTGATGGCGCGGTCGGATATGAAGAAAGTGGCAGTTGACCACGCTGCCGAGCAAGCACGAACCAACCTCGCCGAGTATCTTGAGAAGGGAATTGTGAAGTAGGACACGAGTGTTTTTTATGTTCCGAATGCAGCGAATGTAGAGAATATGTTTTTATGTCCCGAATGCAGCGAATGTAGAGAATATGTTTTTTATGTCCCGAATGGAACGAATGTAATTATTGAAAGACTATGGCGTATTTATATCCTATGGAGTCTAAGGTGTTAATGCGAATCGCGATCCAATTACATAATGAATTGGGGCGTGGATTCAAAGAAAAAGTGTATCAAGATGCTTTTGAAGTGTTGCTCAAAGAGAATAAAATTCCATACGAGCGCGAAAAGCATATTTCGATGATATTTCACGGCGAAAAATTGGAACATGATTTCTTTTATGATTTTCTCTGCTACGGGAAGATTGGAGTAGAACTGAAAGCATTGAACGAACTATTGGGCGAACATGAGTCTCAAATCATAAATTATTTGCATGTGAGTGAGCAGCAATTAGGATTGTTACTGAATTTCGGGAGGGATAAACTGGAATATAAGTGGTTTCCCAATCGTCCTAACTATGGTAGGCAAGAGGAAAATCGAACATTCTCTACATTCGGGACAAATAAAAGTCTTTAACTGCTTGGGGTGTGCAAAATTTGCACATACCAAGACTGTGAAAGTGGCGGTGAATCTGATAAATCAAGATAATCAATAACTAAATGAAAGTCAGCATTTTTGAGGAGCAAATAGACCCGGTGATTCTTCGTCGCGGAAAGGAGTATTGGAAAGAGGGGAGAGTGGAGATGGCAGTGGCGAAAGATAACTATTATCGTGCTGTCGTCCATGGAACGCTAGATTATACAACCATAGTGGAAACCAAAGAAGATGAGGTTGTATCCACCAGTTGCAATTGCCCTTATGGAGATGACTGTAAGCATGTAGCGGCCTTGTTGTACGAGATACGCAACAGACGCCAAAACTCGGGACAGACGACCGTTGTACAAGAAAGCAAGACTTCTACTAAGCCTGTCAAAAAGAACAATAAACCATCTATGACCGAGAAAATTAGTTTTCAAGGTACTGAGATGACGGAGAAAGAGTTGTTCTATCTTTGCTATTTGGCTTATGCTAACTATGCGTATAAGGATCTTCATGGTAAGGTTTCTCTTCCCGATTATGATTTTCATTTTGCATACATAGAAGAGGGTAGGTTTATTAGCCATCTGAAGCGAACCGGGTGGGTAGATGAGGATTTTGGCGAGTTCTATTATCGGAGATATAACGATGTGGTTGTGGTTGATAAAGTGCTGCTTGTGCTGCGTGAGTTGGTAGAAAATCACACCGATTGGCTGCAATGTTTCAGAGGTATGCCCGACATTCAAACTCCGCTGATAGCATGTGCGCTTCAAATAGCAGAGGTGCTGTCGGGTAAGCGCGAGCATATTGATGACCAATGGCAGCAACCTTTTGAAAATATACGAGATTGTGATCAACTGGTGCATATCTGTTACCCGTTATTAAAAAGCGAAAAGCCTGACCGATTGTGTGTAGCACTGCCCGTATGGATGCAGCCAACGCTCATATTACTATTGTTGCAGAAGGCACTCTTTGATGAAGATATGGCATTGCTCATGAAAGCAGGAAAACTGATAGATGTACTCAAACGCCCCGACACAATATGGTCTTCGGTTTGGCAGACCTATCGAATGCTTATGTTTTATGCCACCGGCACATTGCTACCATTGCCTTCTTCCGATGAGATGGTATATTCTTCTTATTATGTGGAAGCGGTGCAGAGCCTCTATCAAGACCAATTAGACGAGTCGATACAGTTGTTTCAGCAAGGCCTCAAGCAGGCTAAGATGAAGGGCGTTTGGAAAGTTATACCGAACGATGCAATTAGTTGTTTGATGTATGTGATTGCATTGGGACGAAGGCATAGCGATAGTGATATAGAACTCTTGCGCTATATTGCCGGTAAGAGCAAATCTGCGGAAACGAGTTATCTTCGCTCGGTATTTGCCTTGGCGGAGTTTTTCCAATCGTCCACGCAGCCAAAGAATGCCGATTTGCTAAAGAAAGAATCACACGATTCTAGTTGCACTGTTAATCGTTCGATAGCAAGCATTTTGTTGTGTTTTTTTGGACAGAAAGATTCGTATCAACGGAAATTACGAACCCCGCAGTTTGCCATCTTGCAGTGCGAATGGGCTTGCTCTACCCCTAATACAAAGACTAATTTCCCTTACACATCGGCATTGGCAAAAGTGGAGATGCGCCCGGAGTGGGAAGTAGAGTTGGAAGACTTGATTAGAGAATACTCCCCTCGTACCGCTTCGAAGGAAACGACGCAAAGCAACACGCGTTTATGCTATATTGTGCAGGATAACTATAACGATATATGGGAGGTACGCGAACAAAATCGACTAAAAAATGGGAAGTGGGGAAAAGGAAAAAAACTGAGTGCCATACGCTATAACCCACGGTCGAATGTAATGGATGATGTCGATTTGGCTATCTATAAAGCATGGAGCACTACAAGTGAATCGAGGTATAGAGGTTTTCCGTCGCTAGAGTTTATTCTCCCATTTCTGAATGGGACAACGGATAAGTTGTATCGCCAGAAATATCTGGATTTTGAACCTATTGCGGTGCGGGAAGAAAAACTATTTGTATATACTGAGCGTGAAGGCGACAATATCGTATTTAGATATAGTATTGCCGCAACTCGTATAAGGATATATGATAATCTATGGCTCAATGATTCTAATCCCCGCGAGTGGGTCTATTATCCGATGAATGAAAAGTCGCAGGCCTTGTTGCACCGTTTACTCAAACTCGGAAAAGTCCCCTCGAAGGCTGCACCATTGCTCAAAGACCTCTTTGAGGCAATAGGCGGGCAGATAGAAGTGCATTCGGATGTGGGGGGCACTACAACAGATATAGAGCAGGCCAAAGGTCAGACACAACTGACCCTGCGTATCACGCCGCAGGGCGATGACTATCGTTGCGAGGTGTGTGTCTATCCTCTGCCCGGCGGTAAACTTTCGTTTTTCCCGGGTGAAGGTAATATCCCGATATTCTACGATATGCGTGCCGAGGTGCGTGTGTGCGTAACGCGCAGTCTGAGCGGGGAGAAAAGTGCATTGCGAAAACTGAATGCGCTGCTAACGGAACATACACATTGTGAGCGCTTTAAGCAGTCTATGCCGCAACAAGATATTACCTCTGTGGAACTGCTTGACTTGCTGGAGTTGGCAAGCGAGAACGAAAGTCTGTTTGCTATAGAATGGCCGGAGGGCAAACGCTTGAATACTTATCAGGCGAACGCCGATTCGTGGAAGATTGTGGCTCGGCAGCAGGGTGGTTGGTTCGATATAGAGGGGGAGATACCGCTGTCTGATGAGCATATCTTGACTATGGCGCAACTGCTATCGTTGTTGCGTGAGCGTCAGGGCAACTATATCCGCTTGTCGGCAACCGATTATGTACGCTTGAGCGATGGCCTGCGCCGTCAGTTGGAGCGTATCGACTCGGTGGCACAGACCCGCGGAAACAAAGTGGAGGTGCCGGAGTTGGCAATGACTGTATTGGGCAGCGCGTTGCAGGGCGAGATGGATATAGAAGAACCCGAATCGCTTATACAGATGCGCAAGCGTATCCGCGAGAGTGAAAAGGCTAATTTTGCGGTGCCCGATCGTTTGAATGCCACTCTGCGCGACTACCAAGTGGAGGGGTATGAATGGATGATGCGTCTGCTGCATTGGGGCGCAGGGGCTTGCTTGGCAGACGATATGGGTTTGGGTAAGACTGTGCAGACGATAGCCGTGCTGTTGGCTTATGCTGATAGTGGTGCGCAGATGGTGGTGGCTCCGGCTTCGGTGGTAGGCAATTGGCAACGGGAGATAGCGCGGTTCGCTCCTTCGCTCAATACGGTGGTGCTCAACGACCTCTTTGCCGATGGGCGCAAATCGTGTATAGAGCATCTGCAAGCCGGCGACATCTTGATTCTTACTTATGGTCTGCTTGTCTTTGAGCGTGAGTCGCTTACCGAGCGTGCGTGGACGACGATTGTCTTGGATGAGGCGCACACTATTAAAAACAAAGAGACTAAATCGTCGGCAGCGGCGATGCAACTGCATACCGACAATCGCATTATTCTGACGGGTACGCCTATCCAAAACCACTTGGGCGAACTATGGAATCTGATGCAGTTTATCAACCCCGGTTTGCTGGGATCGTATGACCATTTTACGGAGCGTTTTGTCAATCCTATCGTTGCAGGAATGGAGGAACCAAAGTTGCAACTGAAGCGGCTGATTGCTCCGTTCACTTTGCGCCGAACCAAACAAGAGGTAGCGCGTGAGTTGCCCGACAAGACGGAGATTCAAGTGCCTGTTGTGTTGTCGGACGATGAGATGGCGGTCTATGAGGTGCTACGCCGAGAGGCTAAAGAGGAGATAGAGGGTTCTACAACGGTGAGTGTGAGTGTGTTAGCATTGATTACCAAGTTGCGTGAGGCGGCATGTTCTGCGTCGTTGGTGGAGAAAAAGTGGAATGGCGAGTGTAGTAAGTTGGATGCCTTGATGGACAAACTGCAACCGATGGTAGAACAGGGTAATAGGGTGCTGATATTCAGTCAATTTACATCCTTCCTAAAGATGGCAGAAAACAAGATAGAGCAAGCGGGGATAACCGATTTGTTCTATTTAGACGGCAGTACGCCTATCAAAACACGCCAACGAATGGTAGAGGATTTCCAAAAGGGTAAAGGGAGTGTGTTCTTGATTTCGCTCAAAGCGGGCGGATTGGGATTGAACTTGACTGGGGCTAACTATGTGATCCACCTCGACCCATGGTGGAACCCCGCTATTGAGCAACAGGCTACCGACCGGGCGTATCGTATAGGGCAACAACAGAAAGTTACGGTCTATCATCTGATAGCCGAGCATACAATCGAGGAGAAAATCGTGCGTTTGCACCAAACTAAGCAGTCGCTTGCCGACTCGCTGTTAGAGGGAACGAATATGTCGCATAAACTGACGGCGAAAGACCTGCTGGAACTATTGGGCTAATCAATTTGAAAAAATAAGGATTGTTTCTATGGAAAAGAATAGCAAAATCTATGTGGCGGGACACCGAGGAATGGTGGGCAGTGCCATTGTGCGCGAGTTGCAGCGACAGGGCTACAACAATATCATCGTGCGTACACACAAGGAGTTGGACCTCTGTCGTCAGGAGGCGGTGGAGGAGTTTTTTGCTGCGGAGAAACCCGAGTATGTGTTTCTTGCCGCTGCCAAAGTGGGCGGTATCGTAGCGAACCAAAACGCCTTGGCGGATTTCATGTACGACAACATGACCCTCGAGATGAATGTCATCCACTCCGCATGGCAGAACGGCTGCAAGAAACTGGAGTTCTTGGGGTCAAGTTGTATCTATCCGCGTATGGCACCCCAGCCGATGAAGGAGAACTGCCTGCTGACAGGGGCTTTGGAAAAGACCAACGAGGCGTATGCATTGGCGAAGATTTCCGGACTGAAGTACTGCGAGTTCCTCAACCGCCAGTACGGTACGGACTACATCTCCGTTATGCCGACCAATCTGTATGGTCCCAACGACAACTACCACCCGGAGCACTCGCATGTGCTGCCGGCACTGATACGCCGTTTCCACGAGGCGAAAGAGAGTGGGGCGGAGTGCGTGGTTTGCTGGGGCGACGGCTCGCCTTTGCGAGAGTTTCTGTATGTGGACGACTTGGCGAACCTATGCGTGTTCTTGATGAACCATTACTCCGGCAATGAGACAGTCAATGCCGGTACGGGCAAGGAACTGACTATCAAACAACTGACGGAATTGGTGGCCAAAGTAGTCGGCTACAAAGGGCGTATCGAATGGGACACCACTCGTCCGAATGGGACACCGCGTAAGTTGTTGGATGTGTCGAAAGCCAAGTCGCTTGGTTGGACCTACCGCACCGAGTTGGAAGACGGCATCCGCCTTGCCTACGAAGATTTTCTCCACAACCCTATGCGTGCCGAGCGGTAAGTTATGCGAAGATGAAAGTACTCATAGTGGCATCGGATAAGGGAGGGCATTTTACGCCTTTCATCGAGGAGCAGATGGCGGCATTGGCTGCTGTCGGGGTGGAGATATGTCGGTTTGGCGTGCAGCGCAAAGGTGTGGCGGGCTACCTGCGGGAGATTCCGCGCTTGTGCCGAACGATACGCACCGAACGCCCCGATGTGTTGCATGCACACTATGGCTTGAGTGGACTGCTCGCTGCGATAAGTGCCAAGTTGTGCTTTCTGCCAAGCAGACCGCACCATCTGCCTGTCGTAACCACCTACCACGGGAGCGACATCAACGAACCCCGAGTGCTGCGGCTGTCGTGCCTGGCAATGCGTCTGTCGGCGTGGAATATCTTTGTGTCGAAGCGCAATGTGGCAACGGCTACCAATGCTTGTCCTGTCCGCCGCTACTCGCTCATACCTTGTGGTGTGAACCTCACCAATGACCAGTTGCAGACGCGTTCCGAGGCACGCAAACGGCTGACGGACAACCATGTACAATGTACCGTCAGCGATGGTCATACCCGTCGGAAATGTGCTTTCTCTGAGATACAACACACACCCATCGTATTGTTCGCAGGTGCGTTCGATACCCCCGTAAAAGACAGCGAGTTAGCAGAGCAGACCATTCAGTCGTTAGACCTGCCGAATGCTGTATTGGTGGAGTTGCGCGGCTACGATAGGGGCGAGGTGAACAGCCTGATGTGCGCAGCGGATTGCCTGCTGCTGACCAGCAAGCGGGAGGGCAGTCCGCAGGTCATCAAAGAGGCTATGGCGTGTGGTTGCCCGATAGTTTCGGTAGATGTGGGCGATGTGGCAGAACGCATAGAGGGCATCGAGGGGTGCTATGTTGCCAACACACGCGACCCGCACGAGATTGCAAGCCTTGTGGAAAAGGCAATGGCATTCCAAGGCAAGACGCAGGGTAGGCAGCAGATAGACGCAATGGGGTTGGATAATCGGCAAGTAGCGGTGCAAATAGCGCAAATCTATCATAGTGTTGCGACAGAAAACAAATAAAAATGTTCTATATTTCTAGGCCGGATTTATCGAGTTCTTGTCGAGACCTAATCGAGACCTAAGTCTGATTGTATCATTGTCTGACTCGGAAAAATACAACATTTTTCGTCTCTCAAAAAGCAATGAGCAAACAGCGTAGAAACAGAATACTAACCACTCAATAAAAATAAAAGCAATGAATCAACCACAATATACACCCACGAAAAAAGGAGAGCATTGCTCTCCTCTCAGAAACGAAAATTTACTCTTGGTGAACCAGCTGGGGCTCGAACCCAGGACCCCATCCTTAAAAGGGATGTGCTCTACCTGCTGAGCTACTGATTCATGCTTCCTTTCAAAAGCGGGTGCAAAGGTACTGCTTTTTTTTGAACCTTGCAAATAATAAGTGCATTTTCTCGAAAAAAAATAACAAAACAATAGAATATGAACATCTTTAGAACTTATAATCGTCGTAAAACGACGCAAACCAAGGTTGGGGACATACTGATTGGCAGCGATTCGCCCATTCGGATTCAGACGATGGCCAATACCTCGACCGACGACATCGATGCTTCGGTGGCGCAAGCCCGGCGCTGTGCCGATGCCGGAGCCGAACTCATTCGTTTCACTACGCAAGGAATCCGAGAGGTCAACTCGCTGCAAGAGATCCGTCGTCGCCTGCGAGCCGACCAAATCACGCTTCCGATTGTGGCGGATGTGCATTTTCAAGCCGATGTGGCGGACGCTGCAGCGCAAGTGGTGGAGAAAGTGCGTATCAACCCGGGCAACTACATCGACCCTGCGCGCAAGTTCAAGCATATCGACTATACCGATGCGGAGTATGCGGCGGAGCTAAATCGATTGCGTGAGCGTTTTGCGCGCCTGTTGGCGATATGCAAGGCCCACCACACGGCTATCCGCTTGGGCGTCAACCACGGCAGCCTGAGCGATCGTATCATGTCCCGCTATGGCGATACGCCCGAGGGAATGGTAGAGAGTGTGATGGAGTTTCTGCGCATTGCGGTTCAAGAAAATTTCCACGACATCGTCATCTCTGTCAAGGCGAGCAATACGCGTGTGATGGTCGATACGGTGCGTCTGCTCGTGCGGCAGATGGACAAAGAAAAGATGGCTTTCCCGTTGCACTTAGGCGTTACCGAGGCGGGCGAAGGCGAGGACGGGCGTATCAAGTCGGCGGTCGGTATCGGTGCGCTCCTGGCTGACGGCATCGGCGATACGGTGCGGGTGAGCCTTAGTGAAGCCCCCGAGAACGAGATCCCCGTTGCACAATCGCTGGTCAACTATTTTGCTGACCCCGCAAGTATTCGTTATGCCCAATCTACGCAAACGAGTATCGAGAATGGCACGGTCTGCTACCAAAACAATGAAACCGATTGGTCGCTCTTTCAACTCCATGCTGCGGCGGAGTGTGGTCGCTTGCTTTGGGACAATGGTGCAACGCAATTATCCCTCGTCAATCCTAACTTCTCTGCTGAGGCTTTGGAGCAACTTGCCAAGGACATACTGCAAGCCTCGCGCGTACATATATATAAGACGGAGTATGTCTCCTGCCCGGGCTGCGGCAGAACGCTCTTCGATTTGGAGAAAACCATTGCCGAAGTGAAAAAGGCAACGCAACACATCGTCGATACCCGAACCGGCGAGCCCATCCGCGGACTGAAAATTGCGGTGATGGGCTGTATCGTCAACGGCCCCGGCGAGATGGCGGATGCCGACTATGGCTATGTCGGGGCGGGACGAGGAAAGGTAAGCCTCTACAAGGGCAAAGAGTGTGTGCTGAAAAACATCCCGCAAGAAGATGCCGTGGCGGCTCTGCTCAACCTCATCGGTGCAAAAATAGGGTAGGCATAGTCTATATTCCCTACGAAAGTGCAATGGCTCAGTCTCTAAATCGCTTTCCAAATGCGGATAGCACAGCCCTTCCTCCGCTGTGGTAATCTGTTCGCTTTTTTGCTGTTCCGCTTGCGTATATGGGGAAAAAGCAGTATCTTTGCGGGGATTTTATAATCGATAATCAGTGTGATGATACACAAAAACTATACAATTATGAAGAAAATTTTCTCTTTGCTTATGGCATTGACCCTTGTCGTAGGCGCAAATGCAGGCGAGAACCTGCGCACCAAAGAAGTGCAACTCTCCAAGAAAAATCCTGCCGTGGTATTGCCGAGCGAGGTAGCGGCTGTGCAAACCGCCATGGCTCAGCAGGCGGGCGAAACGATCAATGTCGTTTGCGACTCGCTACATATCTATGACTTGTCGGATGTTGTCGCTACTGAAAAACCTATGATGAATATTGTGAGTGCTAATGATGATTATTCAGTTTCGATTATTTTGGCACTCACCCAATACTATGGCACTTACGATGCCAATATTCAATTGACTCCGAAGTCGGGGGCAACTGCTGTTTCTGCTGATGGTAAGGTTACGCTCGCCGAGGAGGACGACCGTATCTTGGTAACTTCCATAATTACAGGCAATGACGGCAATACATACAATATCCGTATGAAGCAAGCCCCGGTAGTGATACCCGAGTGCAAAGACACGGTGGTAATCAACATCCCCAAGGCTACTTTCACCAACAAACTCTCCACTTCGGACGCGTTTATGTTGCAAGGCAAAACTACCGACTTGATGTATGCCGTAAGTATCCAACCGAATAATGTAGGCGGCAAGGTAGCCGGTTCGTATGATGCCGGCGAACTCGACTCCTACTGGTCGTATGTGCTCTATGACCCGTTCGTTAATGGAAACAATGATGATGCTTATATTACCTTCTTGGCAGGCAAAGTAGATGTTACGCTTACTGCCGACAATATGGTTAATGTTACCGCCGCTTTGGTGGGTGCTGATGCCACTTTCTACAAGATTACGATGAAAGCGCAGTATGATGCTGTCGTGCGCTTGGAGTATGATGCGCAAACAGGCAGCGTCGATCGTACCTACACCGCAGGAACCGATAAAGTAACGGTTGATGCATCGTATGCTTCTCGCGGTATCTTGGTGGTTGAGGCTGAGAATGCTGCAAGTACCGACTATGTAGTACTCGAGTTCTTCTCTCCTGCTGTGGACAAAGACATCGTTATCCCCGCAGGTACTTACCCGATCAACTATTCGGCGCAGGCAGGTACGCTCTTGGCTTCTACCGGCAATACTACTACCGGTATCTATCCTTCCTACTACAGCAACTTGTCGGACGAAGGCAAATTGATGACGCCTATCTACTTTATGGTATCGGGCAATGCTGTAGTGGAGAATGCTGATGGCGCACTCAAGATTACGGTAGATGCCGTCAATTCGTATGACCGCCCAATCCATGTGGTTATCAATGCCGGCGTTCAGACCGCATTGGACAACACGACTGCCGACAAAGTCGCTGCTCAGAAAGTAGTGAAAGACGGACAGGTATATATCTTGCGCAACGGAAAGACCTACACCGTTACAGGCGCAGAAGTAGAGTAATTCCGCACTCATCCCCATATTGCAGCCGACTGTCCCGCCTACGGATAGTCGGCTGCTTTTGTATATGCTGACAATCTGTCAGCCGCTGACTGCCAATAAGGCAAGGTGTTTATTTGGCACAGAGTTTGAACAGAGAGAGTGGGGGCGTAGGAAGGCAGAACCGACAGGAAAGCCGACCGAAGCCCGCACTCTTTGTTTTTTTATGCCTCCTTGAGCATAAAGTAAAGCGAACAAATATAAGCAACGAATATAAAATTTATATATTATGAGTAAGATTCAACCATTAGCAGACCGCGTGTTGGTAAAGCCCGTGGCTGCAGAAGAGAAAACAATCGGCGGAATTATCATCCCCGATAGCGCAAAAGAGAAACCATTGCGTGGTGAGGTGCTTGCGGTTGGCAAGGGTACCAAAGATGAAGAGATGGTACTCAAAGCCGGCGACCAAGTGCTTTATGGCAAATATGCAGGTACTGAACTCGAATACGAGGGCGAGAAATACTTGATTATGCGCCAAAGCGATGTTCTCGCAGTGCTTGGATAAACGATAAATCAACAACCTAAAATAAGGAATTACAATTATGGCAAAAGAAATCACATACAATACTGAGGCGCGTGAGGCGCTCAAACGCGGTGTTGACCAACTGGCTGACGCAGTGAAAGTTACGCTTGGTCCTAAGGGACGCAATGTGATCATCGATAAGAAGTACGGTGCTCCCCATATCACCAAAGATGGTGTCAGTGTAGCCAAAGAGATTGAGTTGGCTGACGCAGCCGAGAACTTGGGCGCACAACTTGTTAAGGAAGTGGCTTCCAAGACTGGCGACCAGGCTGGTGATGGTACTACTACCGCTACCGTTTTGGCACAAGCCATCGTAGGTGTCGGGCTGAAGAATGTTACCGCCGGTGCTAATCCTATGGATCTCAAGCGCGGTATCGACAAAGCCGTGAGCGCAGTGGTAGCCGAAATCAAGAAACACAGCGAGGTGGTTGGCAACGACTTCGATAAGATTGAGCAGGTCGCTACTATCTCTGCCAACAACGATGCCGAGATTGGTAAACTGATTGCCGACGCTATGCGTAAGGTTAGCAAAGACGGTGTCATCACTATCGGTGAGGCTAAGGGTATGGATACTACCATCGATGTCGTACAGGGTATGCAGTTCGACCGTGGATACATCAGTCCCTATTTCGTAACCAATACCGAGACGATGGAGGTAGAGATGGATAAACCGTATATCCTTATCTACGACAAGAAGATTTCCAACCTCAAAGAGTTGCTTCCTGTATTGGAACCCGCAGTGCAAAGCGGTCGTCCGTTGCTCATCATCGCAGAGGATGTCGATAGCGAAGCACTGACCACCTTGGTTGTTAACCGTCTGCGTGCGCAGTTGAAGATTTGCGCTGTCAAAGCCCCGGGCTTCGGTGATCGCCGCAAAGAGATGCTCGAAGACATCGCTATCCTTACGGGTGGTACCGTTATCAGCGAGGAGAAGGGTATCAAACTCGAGAGCGCAACCATCGATATGCTCGGTACCGCCGAGAGTATCACCGTCAATAAGGAGAATACCACGATTGTCAATGGTGCCGGCGACAAAGAGGCTATCGCTTCGCGTGTCGCTCAGATCAAAGCACAGATCGAGGCTACCAAATCGACCTACGACAAGGAGAAACTGCAAGAGCGTTTGGCTAAGTTGGCAGGTGGCGTGGCTCAACTCAATGTCGGTGCTGCCAGCGAGGTTGAGATGAAAGAGAAGAAAGACCGTGTGGACGATGCGTTGAGTGCTACTCGTGCGGCTATCGAAGAAGGTATCGTTGCCGGTGGTGGTGTGGCTTATATCCGCGCACAGAAGGTATTGGATACCCTCAAAGGCGAGAACGAGGACGAACAGACCGGTATCGAGATTGTACGCCGTGCTATCGAGGAACCGCTCCGTCAGATTGTTACCAATGCCGGTAAAGAGGGCGCAGTGGTAGTCGATAAGGTACGCTCGGGCGAGGGCGACTTTGGTTACAACGCTCGCAAGGATACCTACGAGAACCTGCTTGCAGCCGGTGTCGTTGACCCTGCTAAGGTAGCGCGTGTGGCTTTGGAGAATGCTGCTTCTATCGCAGGTATGTTCCTTACCACCGAGTGCGTCATTGTGGACAAGAAAGAGGAGAACCCCGCTCCTGCTGCAATGCCTAACCCCGGTATGGGCGGAATGATGTAATCAATGCTCTTGAGTCGGCATAATTTTGCCTAAGGCATAGTCATTAGTGCGTATCGCAGCATAAATTTCATGCCCAAAGCATAAACCGAAAGGAGTGTGTCGCTTCGTGCGATGCACTCCTTTTTTGTTGAATGACAAATTAGTGGGTAGATGAAAGTCCGGCAAACTCTTTCTTGATGTCTGATACAGACCTTAATATCACGCAAACAAATGCCTTGTGAGATGATGAAATACTTGCCTTAACCCCCTATTGTTAGTTTTGCACATATTTCTACTATTCAGACCATTTCGCTTTCTTTTTGCTATCTTGACCTCGCCGAGTCTTTGTCGAGATTTTGTCGAAACCTCATCGAGACCTAAGGCATAGTATGCCCAAAATCATTTTGCTACTTTTGTTGATGTATTGCGAACAAAATGTCAATCGCTTTATATCGAATACCAATGTTTATCACTCTCCTAATCAAACCGAAAAGCGCAAAAAAGCCACGCATCGAACAGTCGGTGCGTGGCTTTGGTATTCTCTACATTCTAACCATTCCTATTGTGCCTATAATGCAATCTCTACATTCTCCCTATTCGGGACAAAAGAAAGTTTTAATGGCCCTTTGATGGCGTTTAATGGAGAAAAATGCATAATTACATGTCTAATTACATGGTAATTATATGTTTTAATCCCCAATTTTATTTGCGTAGGGCGGCGATGGCGTCGGTGAGCGTAGCGATACGCGCCTCGGCATCGGCTTTCTTCTTGCGCTCGAGTTCCACTACCTCGGGTTTGGCGTTCTGCACAAAGCGTTCGTTGTTCAGTTTCGCCATCACGCCGCGCAGGAAGCCCTGTTGGTGTTGCAAGTCCGCCTCGAGTTTCTTGAGTTCGTCCTCTACATTGATAAACTTATCGAGCGGCACGCTGTACTCCGTGGTGCCAACGATGAACGAGGCACTGCCTGCCGACTTCTCGGCGTTGGAATAGACGATGGTGCTGTTGGTCAGTTTCTCTACCAGAGCCGCCTCCGCCAGTTCGTTGAGTGCACTGTTCTCGCCGCAGACAAGCGTTAGCACCTCTTTTTGCGGGATGTTCTTGCTTGCGCGGATATTGCGGACATTCGATACAATCTGCTTGAGGTGCTCCATCTCGTCGAGCATCACTTGCGTAGCGGGAGCGAACTTGCCAAGCGGAGCCACCATAATGCTCTCCCCGGGTTTGCGCTCGGCGATGTTCTGCCACAACTCCTCCGTGATGAACGGCATGAAGGGGTGCAGCAAGCGCAGCATATGGTCGAAGAACTCGAGCGTCTGACGGTAGGTGGTAGCGTCGATCGGTTGCCCGTAAGCAGGCTTGATCATCTCTAAGTACCAGCCCGAGAACTCGTCGCAGTAGAGTTTGTAGATAGCCATCAAAGCCTCGCTCAGACGGTATTTACTAAACAAGTCTGCTACTTCGGTGGCGGTCTGCGAGAGCATCATACCGAACCATTCGGTAGCGAAACGAGCGGTGTTGTCCTGCTCCTTGTCGGCTACTTCCCAGCCCTTAACCAGGCGGAAGCAGTTCCAAATCTTGTTGCAGAAGTTACGCCCTTGCTCGCAGAGGCTCTCGTCGAAGAGAATGTCATTGCCTGCGGGCGCACTGAGCATCATACCCATACGCACACCGTCGGCACCAAAACGCTCTATTAGGTCGAGCGGGTCGGGACTGTTGCCGAGCGATTTCGACATCTTGCGCCCCAGTTTGTCGCGCACGATACCCGTGAAATATACATGGTGGAAAGGCATCTTGCCCATATATTCGTAGCCCGCCATGATCATTCGTGCCACCCAGAAGAAGATGATGTCCGGACCCGTAACGAGGTCGGCGGTGGGGTAGTAGTACTGAATCTCTTTGTTGTCGGGGTGCTCAATGCCGTCGAAAAGGCTGATAGGCCACAGCCACGAGGAGAACCAGGTGTCGAGTGCGCCTTCGTCCTGTACGAGCGCAACGCCCTCAAAGCCCATCTCTGTGGCTTTCTGCTGCGCCCGCTCAAGGCTCTCGGCTACGATAATCTTGTCCTCGGGGTATGCCTCTGCGCCCGTCTCCGTGAGCAGCGATTGGATGTAGTAGGCAGGAATACGATGTCCCCACCATAGTTGGCGCGAGATACACCAGTCTTTGATGTTCTCCAACCAGTTGCGGTAGGTGTTCTTGTACTTGGTGGGGTAGAAGACGATGTCGTCGTTCATCACGGGCGGCAGGGCGATGTCAGCAAAGTGCTGCATGCGAATGAACCATTGCAGGCTCAAACGCGGCTCGATAGGCACATTGGTGCGCTCGGAGTAACCTACTTTGTTGTCATAGTCCTCCACTTTCTCCACCAGCCCTTGCACCTTCAAGTCCTCTACAATCTGCTTGCGGCAGTCGAAACGGTCCATACCGTGGTACTTAGCCACATTCGGTCGCAACTCGTCCTCCACGGTGTCCATATTCAGGTGCGCATCGGGGGTGAAGATGTCGATGGTCTTCAGGTTGTATTTCTGCCCGAGTGCATAGTCGTTCACATCGTGTGCCGGCGTTACTTTTAGGCAGCCTGTACCGAAGCCGATTTCCACATAGCGGTCCTCGATGATAGGTATCACGCGCCCTACGCCCGGTACGATCACATGCTTTCCGCGCAACCATTGGTTCTTCTCCTCTTTGGGGTTGATGCACACGGCTATATCGCCGAAGATAGTCTCCGGACGTGTGGTAGCCACTATGGCGTAGTCTGCTCCCGTCTCGGGATTGACCACCCCGGGTTCTGCCACTTTGTAGCGCAGATAGTAGAACTTAGAATGCTCATCGTGGTAGATTACCTCCTCATCGCTCAATGCCGTCTGACGCTCCGGATCCCAGTTCACCATACGTAGTCCGCGGTAGATAAGCCCCTTCTGATAGAGGTCGCAGAACACATGAATCACCGCGCGTGAGCGGGTCTCGTCCATCGTGAAAGAGGTGCGATCCCAGTCGCAAGAGCAGCCGAGTTTGCGCAGTTGTTTCAGGATGATACCGCCGTGCTCCTCGGTCCACGCCCATGCGTGCTCCAAGAACTGCTCACGGGTGAGGTCCGACTTGTTGATACCTTGCTCTTTGAGGCGTTTGATTACTTTCGCCTCCGTGGCAATCGAGGCATGGTCGGTGCCGGGCACCCAGCAGGCGTTCTTGCCTTCCAAGCGTGCGCGGCGCACCAGGATGTCTTGTATCGTCTCGTTCAGCACATGCCCCATGTGCAAGACGCCCGTTACATTGGGCGGCGGTATGACCACAGTGAACGGCTCACGACCGTCGGGTTCGCTGTGGAAGAGTTTGTTGTCGAGCCAATACTGATATTGGCGTGCTTCGATCTCAGTAGGATTATATTTCGATTCCATATCTAATAAAGGATATTTTATTACAAAATGTACTTTTATGTTTATGCAAATACTGTTGCTTTCTTACAAAATGTATCTTTCATACTTGTGCAAATACTTTTGTGTGAGGCATTGAGTACTTTTTCTTTCCATATTTATTAAGTACTTTCTCCATTTGTCCCTTTGCTACGCACCATCTATGTGCATATCCTAATGCGAACAAACAGCCCACAAAGTTACACATTTTTTTCGATTTATGCAAATAAAATAGACAATGCGTAATGAGAATGGATATTCGTTGCAGTTTTAAGGGTGTTTTAATGCCGGAAGTGGAGAATTACCGGCGCAGAGCAATACCATTCAGCGCAATCCCCTTTTGCGAACCCCATTCTGCGAAAAACGAATGCTCACTCAACGAATGCCCACTCATTGTTTACAGTAAACGCTCGCTCGTTGGTTGTTGTAAACACCTACTTGTTGCTCATTGTAAACGCCTATTTGAAGTTATAGTGTGTGAAAATTATATAAAAATACACAGAAATTTGCACAGGTTGTTTTTTTATTTTTTATCTTTATCGCCTAAATACTCAAATCGTGAATATGGTGCGTTGCCGCAGTGCAAGCATACCGATAGGGAGGCACACCGTAGCATGAGAATAATGTTAACCGAGTAGCAGTGCCCGCTGAATGACACTGCTCCACCGAATGAAAAACAAAAGGACTAAAATGGACTTTGTGCACCTAAGATAAATATGCTACCTTTGTAGGCAAAAGTGATTATACTATGGTATTCTTATCCACACCAACCAATGGTGCATAAGGAAGCAAAATGGTAAGTAGCAGAAAAACAAGTATTTATTTTGAGGATGAGGCAATTCCGTAAAAACAGCAATTAACACTATAAATCATAGAACAAGGTCATAAACGCTTAGGACAACATATTAAGAAGACTGTGCGTGTTTCTACTGTGCGACATACTGTATTTGGGTTGGTGTATGGTGAGTATAATATCGCAAATAAAGAAGAAAACGAGCGGAAAATAGATGAGATATTGCAACATTGCTATTGTGAATGGACAGATATATGTGATGATGCGAATTTGGTGGTCTGCTTTGAAAGTATTTGTATTGCATTGGGCAACTATGTCTTGAATATAGAAGGAAATCCTGCCATTAGTAAAAAATGGCGCGAAAAACTTTTGGAAGTGCGCGAAAAATCCAATGTAAAGAAGAAAACGAAGACTAATTAGTGGAGAACTTATAAATTCAAACTATATTAAAGACAATAATGTGGGGGTAACATACTAAGAGCAATATGTCTGTTGCTTGTAGCCCAAACTCATACGAAACAAAGAGGGCATAGAAAATTGCAAAACTTTCTATGCCCTCTATTATATAGGCGGTTATCAACAGTCGTAGGCTTAACTAACACGAAGTACTTAACACGAAGTACTTAACACGCAGTGATCGGTTGGTCAGCAACTCTCGAACTGGCGGAGGAAACGAATATCGTTCTCGCTGAAGAGACGCAGGTCTTTTACACGATACTTGAGGTTGGTGATACGCTCTACGCCCATACCGAAAGCATAACCGGTGTACACCTTCGAGTCGATACCGCACGATTCGAGTACATTGGGATCCACCATACCACACCCGAGAATCTCTACCCAACCGGTACCCTTGCAGAACGAGCAGCCTTTGCCGCCACAGAGGTCGCACGATATATCCATCTCGGCAGACGGCTCGGTGAATGGGAAATACGACGGTCGAAGACGAATCTTAGTGTCGGGGCCGAACATCTCCTTAGCAAAGTAGAGCAGCACTTCGCGCAAATCGGCAAACGATACATTCTTATCGACATACAACCCTTCTACCTGGTGGAAGAAACAGTGTGCGCGCGCCGATATAGCCTCGTTGCGATATACACGCCCCGGGCAAAGCACACGGATAGGCGGTTTCTGCGAGGTCATCACGCGTGTCTGTACGCTACTGGTGTGCGAACGGAGCAGTATATCGGTTGGCTTTTGTACGCCGATCTCTTTCTCGATAAAGAAGGTATCTTGCATATCGCGTGCAGGGTGCTCGGGCGGGAAATTGAGCATACCATATACATGCTTATCGTCCTCTACCTCAGGACCTTCTGCTACGGTGAAACCGATACGGGAGAATATGTCGATAATCTCTTCGCGTACAAGCGAAAGAGGATGGCGTGTGCCCAATTCGATAGGGTCGGGAGTGCGCGTCAGGTCGGGTCGCTCTTGTTCGGTGCGTATAGCCTCAAACTGCTCGCGCATCTCATTGATACGAGTTTCTGCCTTTTGGCGCAGTTGGTTGAGGGCTTGTCCCAGTTCTTTCTTCTCCTCTTTTGGCACCTCGCGAAACTCGTTGAACAGCTCCGTTATCTCGCCTTTCTTAGAAAGGTATTTGATACGCAGCGACTCCAATTCTTCGGCATTGCCGGCTTTCATATCGCTCACCTGTTCCAGCAGGCTCTGTATGCGTTCTTGCATCGACATAATATCACTATTTTGATTCTCTAAATAGACTTGCTCGTAAAAGCGTACAAAATTACGATTTTATTTTGATATACACAAATCAAGGTGCGAAAAAGTAGGGCAATCGCACTAAATAGACCTTGTATCGGCTACGGAGTAGGGGCAGTAGAAGGTCAGTGCGGGCATGGTTGTCGGGCTTGTGTGTGTCTTATCTTATGGTATTGGCAGGGGAATCACCTATTAACAACCTATTAATCACCTATCAATCACCTATTGATGACTCGATACAGACTCGAAAGAGAGTAGGTCAAAGAGTGGGGGAAGACAATAGGGAGCAATGGAAAGGTACTGCAAAAATGTGGTATTGGGTGTGGCAGAATGGTAATTATATGTTTAATTATGTAGAAATTAATGTTCTTTTGATACGAATTGATATTTCCTTGTATAGTGCTAATGTCTCTTTGTGGTGTGTGTGGCTATTGTGTTTGGGTAGTGTTGAGTTGATTCAGTTTATTGAGTGTGAGGCAGACATCGCAGTGTGAGCAGGGTTGTGCGTCGTTTTCACCGAAGTAGGCAAGCAAGATTTGCTCGCGGCAGAATTGTTGCTGCTCGGCATACTCGACCATGGCTTTGAGTTTGTCGGCATATCGTGTAAGTCTGTCTTCATAGACCGAGTCGGATAGGTAGATGTGTGGCTGTCGGTCTCGGATAGGTGTAAAACCGGATGCGATAGTGTGTGGGATATAAGTGATGATACCTTGTTGTGCGAGATTGACAAGCAGCGAATGGAAGGCTTTTTTGCCTCTGTATTGTGGTGCTAAAGCATCTTCATCGATGTATTGCAGGTCGGTGAAGATACCGGTGCATTGTCGCATGAGGTAATCGAGGAAAGTGCGCTGCGGGCTGCTGAGGTTGTATGTGGTGAGTTGTGCGGGTGCAAGGCGTATCATCACGCGTGCGCTGATTTCGCGTTGTTCTTCAAAGCGGATATATCCTGCTTGGTCGAGTAGGTGGAAAGCGGAGTAGGTCTGCAAGAGAGGTAAGCGCATAGAGCGGCAGAGGTCGTCGATATGCAGAGAGTAGGTGTGGTCAGCCCCAAAACCGAGTGCGATAAGGAGGTAATCGCAGGTCTTGTGGTACACATCTTCGATGAAGTCCTTCGGCGGGAAGTTATCGTGGATGCGTTTGCGTGCTTTGGTCTTGTCGGTGGGGTTGTAGAGAAGCACACAAAAGGCGGTATTGCCATCTCGCCCTGCTCGCCCTGCTTCTTGATAGTAGGCTTCGAGCGTATCGGGCAGGTCGTGGTGGATGACAAGGCGTACATCGGGTTTATCGATACCCATACCGAAAGCATTGGTGCAGACCATGACGCGGATAGTGTTGTCTGGTGTCTTGGCTCCTTCGTCCTTATTCCTTTGTTCTTGTGCTTGTGTCTGTTGCGCATAGTCCTTCCAACGGCGTTGTTTGTCGGTGCGCTCTTGTGGTGATAGGCCTGCGTGGTAGAAATCGGCTTGGATGCCTTGTTCTTGCAGGCGAGCGGAGAGTTCTTGTGCTCGTTTGCGGTTGCGGACATAGATGATGGCGGAGCCCGGTACACGGCTGAGGATGTGTAGTATCTGTTGCTCTTTGTTGTCGGTGTATCGGACTACATAGTGCAGGTTCTCGCGGTGGAAGGACTTGCGAAATACATTGGGTTGCGCAAATCCGAGCCTTTGTTGAATATCATCTACCACCTCGGGCGTGGCTGTGGCAGTGAGCGCGAGAACGGGCACTTGAGGAAAGAGATTGCGAATATCGGCGATACGCAGATAAGAGGGGCGGAAATCGTAACCCCACTGGCTGATACAGTGTGCCTCATCGATAGCAATAAGGCAGATAGGCAACTTGCTCAGTCGCTCTCTAAATGCCTCACTTTCAAGGCGTTCGGGAGATACATAAAGGAAGTGGTAGGGACCGAATTGGCAGTTGTCGAGGGCGATGCATTGCTGCTCGTAGGTCATGCCTGTGTATATGGCTGCTGCTCGGATATTGCGTTGGTAGAGGTTCTCTACCTGGTCTTTCATCAGTGCAATCAGTGGCGTTACCACCAGACAGAGCCCAATCTCATCGGGGGCATCGTGCGCCATCACCATAGTAGGTACTTGAAAACAGAGACTCTTACCTCCGCCTGTGGGCATGAGTGCGAGCGTGTCCTTGCCGTCTAAGATGGATTGGATGATGTCTGCCTGCAATGGGCGGAAATCGTCGTAGCCCCAATATGTCTTCAATACCTCTTGCGGAGTCATTGTATCAATTAAGAATTATGAATTAAGAATGGTGGATGGTTTTTAGATGCTATAGGGCATTATGCATTCATCATTATGCCTTATTCATTGACCTGTGTATGTTGGTAGCATCCTGCGTCGGGGCGGATGTTGTTGCCTGTGCGCGGTGTGCCAAGCGGGTCGGTGGGGTAGGATAGTGCCGTCAGCGAATCGGCCATACCTATAGCAGGCGAGAGAGAGTCTAACTGAAAATCGTAGTACTGATAGCCGATGTGGGAATAGTAGTTGTTGCGGAAGACCTCCACACTATCGTCTTCTTGCCAATAGACATTGCGTGCGGCATTGGGGAGATTTAATGTGTCTGTCTTGAGGTAATTGCCAACGAAAGAACCTGTGTAATAGCGTGTTAGGGGAGTGGCAACCACGAGTTGGTTGCGTCTGACGCCGGTGATGATACTGTTGCAGAACGAGGTTTCTGTGGGGCAGTCCTTGCTCAAGTTGTGGATATAGACCGCAGCCAAGTCTTGCCGCGAAGCAGACTGCAAATAGAAATCGCCGTTGTTGAAATAGGAGGCAATGGTGGTGTGGACGAACTGCTGCTTCCCTCCCGACAGATAGACGCAATAGGAGGCGCAGTTGCTAATCTCGGTGTTGGCAATGGTGGCGTCGATATGCTGCAAGACCAAGCCATACAAGGTGTGATTGTGTATGCGACAGTTGGTCATCTCCAAGGTTGGCAAGTTGGTCTTGCGCTCGCTCTCTACATAAAGTCCCACATTGCCGCTCTCGATATAGACATAGTTGAGGTGATAGTGGGGTGTTTTATTCGGGTCTTGGTCAATGAGATAGAGTCCGTCCCATTGTCCTGCTACATGGGCGTAAGGTACACTGTCCCACAGTCGGTCTCGTCGGTCGCCTCGGATACGGATAGGCTGATCCTGTGTGCCTGTGGCATCTACATCGCCCAGTGCCCATAGCGAGGCCCCTTCATGCAGATAAATCTCGGTGCCTGCGGGGAGTGTGAGTTGGCCAGCAACGAGTACGGTATCGTAAATGAGGTAAGGCTTGTCTGTCTTCATAGTCATTCCGTTCTTCTCTGTGCGTCGATGAGGAGAACGGATAAGGCGTACATCCTGCCCATACGCCTCGAGATAGACATACTGCACCTTGCCATTGACGGCAAAGCAGAGCGAATCACGCACGAGGACGGGGGAGTTTTGGTTTTGCGGGTCGATGAACACACGCACAAAAACATAGAGGCTGTCGCCCCCGCGCACCGTATAGTCAGTCAGTTTATCCAAAGTAGGCTCCCCATCGATATTCACTTTGAAATAGTTGCCTTGCTGAAGCCATACCTTGCTGATAGATAGCGCATTGCGATTGGTGTTGTGTACCATTAGTCGCATAGTGGCACTGCCCATATCGGTGAAGACGGTATCAAAGAGCAGGCTGTCGCGAGAGAGCGTCAGCACTGCTTGCGGGTCGTGGGTGATAGTACTCTCCTTGCAACTCGCTAACAGACATAGTATTGCGAAAAAATAGAATATGCGTTTATTCATAAAACATATAATTGCCATAAATTAGACATATAACTATGCATTGAATAATTTAGTGGTAACGAGGAATGACTGTTCCTTTGTTGTTTCGGTTGTGCTCACTATTCAAAGTTGAAAGTCAGCACGATGGCTCGGTTGAGGAGTTTATCGATGGAACGGGTGTAGAACTCGTCATCAATGGGCAGTTCGTTGCGTCCGTCCACAGGGGCTAACTGATTGGCAAAGCCGATACGATAAGTGATTTCGGGACACCATTTGAACCATTGAAAATAGAGGTCGCAGCCAAAGCCTACCTCTACGAAATAGTCCCAGCGTTTCAGCAAGACAGGTTTCTCTCTATCCAAACTTACATTGCACGCAGCACCTCCGCCACCGATGAGGTATGGGCGATAATTCCCCTCTCGCTCGGCTGCCCATTTGAGGTAGAGCGGGATAGTAATAGGTATTGCCAATACTTCGGTCTTGGCAGATTTATTGTTTGGAAAATATCCGGACTCGGTCTTGTAGGTGATAGAGCGTGATGAGAACTGCATACCCGGGGTAAAACGCAAACTCAGATGGCGCGACAGTCGTAAATCGGTGATAAAACCCACAGAGAATCCCGGTAACATACTGCTCACTCGTGCGTGGTAAATCTCCCCGTCTATCTCTGTTTGCGAGTCGGTAACGCCGAAACTCATAAAATTGATACCCAACGAAAAGCCGAAATGGACGAGTCGGTCGTCTATATAGGGGCGGTTCTGGGCCTGCGTATGTGTGGAGAGCAATACGCCCAACAACACCATATATATATAAGCGTGTCTTTTCATATAAACATCAACATATAATTGACCATTAATGCATTGGTTGCGGTATTCCGGATGTACTATGGGCATTATGCATTCATCATTATGCATTGTGCATTGTTCATTACTCCTCTCCGCTGCCGGTGTCTTCAAACCCACCCATATCTTCTGTGCGTCCGTTGTCTTTGCCGTCTCGTTTGGGTGTGTTGTTGCCGAAGTTGTAGGTGAGCGTGAGTCCGATAGAGCGCGAGTGCCAACGGCGTTCCTGATACTGCCAAAAGCCGTCTCCCCAAGTGGTGTTGCGTCGAGCGCGTGAGTCGAGCAAGTCGCGCACATTGAGGGCTAAAGCCAACTGCTTATTGAGGAAAGTCTTGCGCAAGCCGATGTCGATGGTGTAGGAGTGGGAAGTCTCGCCTTGTGCCACTACACGCGGACTGCGATAGCGTGCGCTAATCTGCCCGGAGAAAGTCCTGGTAAACAAAAACTGTGCATTGATACGCGCTGACCACGCTAAGATATTCTGTGCGGGCAGGTCTATATCTACCGAACTGCCATTCAGATAGTTGCTATAGTGTGCCGAAGATATGGTGTTCCAATAGAAATTCACATTCGTGGTCAGTTGCAGCAACTCCTTGAATAGACGGTTCTTAGCAACAACCTCTACACCCAGTTCCTGCCGATTGGCTACATTCAGATAGGTGTTCTTCATTACATCACCGTCCATATACTTCACATTCTGCACCACTCCGTCTTTGTATCGCCAAAAGAGCCCTGCAGAGAGCGTATGCCGCTCCCAGTTCTTGAGGTAGTTGAGTTCGAGCGACGATGAATAGGAGGGCAACAACTCCGGGTTACCATAACTGATGTTGGTCGAGTCAGAAAAGTCCATTCTCGGATTGAGTTGGTGTCCCCGCGGGCGGTTCACACGGCGTGTGTAGTTGAGTTGCAACTCGTGTCCGTGTCCGAAATCATAACTGATATATGCGCTCGGGAACAACTGGAAATACGCCGTGTCTTGTTTCTCTGGCTTTTGGGAATAGGCGTCTTGCTTGTCGCCATGCTCATCTTTGTAGGTAGAGCCGAGATGACGCATAAAGTACTCACCTCGCAAACCTACCTGCACCGACAGTTTGTCCCAAAAACGATTGCCGTAGGTGATGTATAGGGCGTGGTTCTGCTCGCGGTTACTGAATTGGGTGAAGTAGTTGTATAGTTCCTGCTCTTGGTTCTGTCCGCTGTATGCAGAGCCGTTCGATTCGCCCCAAGCCAGAGTAGCCTGGTAGCCGGCCTCTAAGCGTGATTGTTGCGTGGGCTTCCATTCATAGTCGGCTTTCAGTTCTATGGTCTGCGTATGGCTGTCGTTGAGTTGCTGTTGGTAGGTGGTATCGCCCTGGTCGGCCTGTGTGTACATCTGGTCTTGTGCGAAGGAGAAGTACATATACGAGCCTGTAAGCATCAACTGATGGTTCTGTATCTTGAAGGTATAATCCACTGTTGCGCTTCCGCCCGGGTGCCAACCTCCGCCTGTCTGCAAACGGCTGTATTGGCGCAGTGTATCGCCTGTTTGACAGTCGGTCAGCAGATAAGTATTGAGTGTACGCTCGTGCATACGCAGATAGTTCTTATCCTCTACCATACCGAAGCCCGATACGCCTAAGGTCGAGTGTTCAGCCAAGCGGAAATTTAGTCCGCCGCGCAAGAACAGACCTCCCCCACGACGGTCGCTTTGTCCGTCTTGCAGCAAGTGTGAGATAAGGCTGTCGGGCGCGATGTCATCTATTTTCTTGCTGCCTGTGCCGTGCAGGTTGTATCGCTCGCTACTGTTGCCGCCGTTGGAGGTGTGGTATCGGTATCCGGCATTGAAATAGCCGTCCACGATACCTTTGGCAAAGTTGATATTGAAGCCTACATTGGCTCCCGGAGGGGTAGTCCATGGTTTGGCAAGGGCATAGTCGATACCCGCATTGACGCTGCCATAGTATCCTGCTTTGCGGTCTTCTTTCATCACCAGGTTGATGATACCCGCCGTTCCTTCGGGCGAGTATTTGGCACTGGGGTTGGTGATGACCTCTATCTGCTTGATGCTCTCGGCGGGCATCTGCTGCAATACTTGCGCCCGGTTCTCACTGTTGAGTCCGGCGGGCTTGCCGTTGATCCAAATCTCTACATCCTCCGAGTTGCGCAGCGAGATAGTTCCTTCCTGGTCCACCTCTACCGACGGGATATTCTCCAATACATCCGTAATACTTGCTCCAGCCGATGAGATATTCTGATCCACTGTAAAGACTTTTCTATCCAACTCGAAGCGCATCGAACTGCCCTGTCCTACCACTTCCACCTCTTGCAATGCTTGGGTGTCTTCGCTGAGCAGTATGGTGCCTATATTCAGGTCTTTGCCCTTTATAGTCAGCACTTTGCGCTGCTCGCTATAGCCCATAAAACTAATTGTCAAGGTATATTCGCCATCGGCTATATGCTCTATGGTGAAGCGTCCGTCGGTATCGGTGATAGTGCCTCCTGTCGGTACACTCTCGCCCGACTTGCTGAGGCTGACATTAGCAAAGTCGATGACCTCACGCGTAGCGTTGTCCACCACGCGCCCCGTGATACGGCTGTCCGCCCATATCACGCAAGCAGTGAGCAAGATACATAGTGTACTAATCAGTCTTTGCATTGTTGATAAGTATGGTTGCTGCCTCTTGGTAGCAGCGGGTTCCTATCCCCATAATCGTTTGTGTGCATACATCCGTCAGCAGGCTTATTTGCCGAAAGGCCTCACGCCGGCGAATATCGGATATATGCACTTCTATTACCGGCACTTGCGCCATTGCTACGGCGTCGCGTAGGGCAACGCTCGTATGGGTGTAACCGCCGGCGTTGAGTATGATGCCGTCGCAGGGTAGGGTGTTATCGTCATCGGGCAAGGTGTATTGCTGCACCCAATCGATGAGGTCGCCTTCGTGGTTGCTCTGCCGATAGATAAACTCTACATCCGGATACTCGTGCTGCAGACCGAGCATTATCTGCTCCATCGATTCTGTACCGTATATGCTTGGTTCTCTGCGCCCCAGCATATTCAGGTTGGGTCCGTTCAGTACAACTATCCTAATCATACGCTAATATTACATTATGCATTATGCATTATTTACAGGTTTCGCTCTCCGTTGACAGCCAGCAAGAACTGGTAGTTGTCTTCGGTGCGCTCCATGTATGCTTTTATTCTCTCCATCATCTCGACATCGTTCATATCGCTCAGAGTCTTGCGTATCTGCCACATTCTCGATAGTACGCTTGGCGGTAGAAGCAGGTCGTCGCGTCGAGTGCTGGAAGCCGGAATATCTACGGCGGGGAAAACGCGTTTGTTTGCCAGTTTGCGGTCGAGTTGCAACTCCATGTTGCCTGTTCCTTTGAATTCCTCAAATATCAGGTCGTCCATCTTGCTGCCGGTCTCGGTGAGGGCGGTGGCGATGATAGTGAGGCTTCCGCCGTTCTCTATGTTACGCGCTGCGCCGAAGAAACGCTTGGGCTTGTGTAGTGCTTGTGCTTCCACACCGCCGGACAGCACTTTGCCGCTGGAGGGGGCTACGGTGTTGTATGCTCGTGCCAAACGGGTGATAGAATCGAGCAATATCACTACATCGTGTCCGCTCTCTACGAGGCGTTTGGCTTTCTCATGTACTATATTGGCTACCTTCACATGGTTCTCTGCGGGTTCGTCGAAGGTAGAGGCAATCACTTCTGCATTTACCGAGCGTGCCATATCGGTTACCTCCTCGGGTCGCTCATCGATGAGCAACACAATCATATATACTTCGGGGTGGTTGGCTGCGATGGCGTTGGCTATCTCTTTGAGTAAGACGGTCTTACCGGTCTTCGGCTGCGCTACTATCAGTCCGCGTTGTCCTTTACCAATCGGCGCAAAGAGGTCGATGATACGCACGGATAGCGGGTCAGATTTATCGCCTTTGCATAGTGTGAATTTTTCGTCGGGGAAGAGAGGGGTCAGGTTTTCAAAAGCCACGCGTTGTTTGGCTTTCTCCGGGTCAAGACCGTTGATGCGGATCACCTTATCCATGGGGAAGTACTTGTCAGGGTCTCGGTTTACGCGTATGGTACACTCCACAGTGTCGCCGGGTTTGAGTCCGTTGGTGCGTATCTGGTCTTTGCTTACATATACATCGTCGGGCGATGGGAGGTAGTTGTAGTCAGCCGAGCGTAGAAATCCGTATCCGTCTTGGGTGCATTCGAGCGTACCCATGGCGATGACATGTTCGCCTAAATCGATTTGTACACGCCCTTGGTTTTGTGGCTGTGGCGTGGGGCGCTGCGGTTGGTTGTAGTAGTTGTTCTCGCGTTCCTGTATAGGTGCTTCGTATTGCGAAACAGGTGCTGTCGTATCGGCTGTTACCTCCTCTGCGGGTGTCTCCTCAGTGTTGTTGTTCTGTGCCAATTCGGGGTGGAGGCGTGCATACTCTGCGGCTTTCTCTGCGGCTATACGCGCCAACTCCTCTTTCGATTTGCGTCCGCGCTTCTTGCCGGCGGATGCGTTTGGTGCTACGGGAGTAGAGGGGTCGCTTGCAGTGCTCTCGACAGTGCCGGCAGGTTCGGCTATGGGAGCCTCTGCGATAGGAACAACTACGCTTTCTGCCGGTGCAACGGGCTCTGCTTTTTGTTCTGCAAACAGTTCGGTCTGTGTGCCTATCGGCTCTTCTGCTGCGGGTGTTTCTTTAGGGAATGCGTTGGTTTGTTGTAGGGGTGATTTGCGGGCTTCGATAGCGCGAATGGTCTTGCTTTGGCGATGGTTGTTTTGCTTGAGTTGCTCTTGCATCTCGTCCAACTGCTCTTTCTCGCTACCCACGGTAGCCAACACGCTTTCGCTTGGCATGTGTGTGGTACTTATCTTGCTCACCTGCCTTACGCCACGAGTGCGCACCCGAGCGGGTGCAACATTGTTTTCTGTTTCTGTTGCTTGCGGAGTCGTAGCAGGGGTTTGCGGTGTTTCTGCTGCCGTTTCCTCTTGTGCGGGCTTGGCTGCGTTCTTACGCGGACGCCCTACACGCCGTTCTGCTTTGGCATCTTCGCGGGCTTGCACTTCTTTGGCACGGTTATCTGCCTGTGCATCCAAAATACCATAGCAGATTTCACGCAAGGATTGCGACCGTTTGGTCTTCAGACCCATCGATGCGGCAATCTCGCGCAGTTCATCGAGCGATTTCTGCTCGAGTTCATTCAAATCGTATTGCATAAAATAAAAAATGTATCTTGAAATATGTACTCCAAGGGCTATACCTCTCCACCTATACACCCCATAGTATCATCCTAAAAACAGTTGTTCTTATGAAGGCACCGGAAATGTATCTCGATAAATATACCTTGAAAGTAAACTTAACTTGCTGTGGATAGAGTTTCCACTAAATACGGCGCAAAGGTACACAAAAAAAATGATATATGCAACTTTTATGTGCATTTTTCTGTTTCTATGTGCCGAGTGTGGTCAAACTCAACGCATCAAATCCGGAATGTTTTATTCAATGCATAATGATGAATGCATAATGATGAATGCATAATGCGTAATTACATGTCTAATTATATGGTAATTATATGTTGAAAAACCAATGATAATTACATGTTTAATCGTCAATTAACCGTTAACGGAGCACCATAGCGTCTTCAATGACCATTCCTGCCCCCCATAAGTCTGTGGACGCGATGAGGTAATCTTTACAGCGACCTCATGTCTCCCTGCTGTGCAACATCCCCTCCTGGAGGGGCTTGGGGAGATCAATGGTCTGCAATGGAGAACTTATACAATGCAAACACTAATTTAGTTTTTGGAAATTAACAACCGTATAATAGTAGATGTTTTTGTATAATTCTTGAACACATTATTGAATGTTTTTGTGTAGAGAAATGTATGGAAGTATCAATATGCATAATTATATGTCTAATTACATGGCAATTATTATGTTTCTAATGTTCCCGCTGTGCAACATCCCCTCCATTGGAGGGGCTTGGGGAGGTCGTTTAGCGGTCAATCAATCGTTCTTTAATGGAAAATACACGCTCTCCTCCCTTTTCTCGTTCTTATTCCTATCTTATTTTGTCTTATTTTTATCTTTTTGTTCCATATTTTGCGCCCTATTTTGCTACTGTATGCCCACTGACTGTACTATGTAATTAGTATGTGATTAGTATGTGATTAGTATGTGGTTAAGCGAACCCGATAATACCCTAATGCTACCTTTGCAATACCCATAGTAGTCTTAAAAAATATTGCTGGTTTTCTGTTCACTTTCTTCCTGCATTGGTAACGAACAACATGGCTGTTAAGGAAAACTCACACAACACAAACACTAATTTAGTTTTTGGAAATGAACATCCCCGGTAGTAGATGTTTTTGTACAATTCTTGAACACATTATTGAGCGTTTTTGTTTGAGAAGTATGGAAGTATCAATATGCATAATTACATATCTAATTATATGTTTAATCGTCAATTAACCGTTAACGGAGTCCCGGAGACCCCCATAAGCGCAATGGGCTGGTCTTAACGGAGCGCCATGGCATACGGGGTACAAAAAATGCATTTTTTTTGCATGGATAACAGGTTGATAATCTGCAATGGTTACCAAATGGTAACTAACTGATAATCAGGTGCGTTCTTGTGTAGAATATGGAAAAGCAGTAATTTTGCAGCGGATTTCGATGAGAGGGGGTACGGAAAAACAGAGAATAAGGATTCCGTTGAATGGCATTGTATTTACGAGGGATGCTTGGACACCATTAATGCCCCTTAAAAAGTGTCCCGAATGCAGAGAAATAGTGGTAAGTAACTAAAACTAAACATAATAAAACAATGAAAAAAGCAATTTTGGCGTTGATGAGTGTGATAGCACTCGGTGCAAACGGACAAACCAAAGGCAAAGTGGAGGTATATGACCTCGACGGGTTCAAACTGCATGTGTACTACACCAATGACGCCTTGGGCGATGCAAGTTACATCATCGAAGGCAAAGAGTCGGTAGTAACGATGGAACAACCGCTGTTTAAGGACAACATTGCTGAGTTCAATGCGTACTTAGATGGATTGAATAAGCCTGTCAGTCAGCGTATTTCCGACTACCATGTAGGCGGTACGGGCGAGCATGATGTAGTGATGGCAGAGGGTATGCCGGCCTTCTCCAAAGGCGAGATCTATGGCGGTATGATGCAGAACTTTGCTCATATCTTCGGCGATGCCATCACCGAGTTGCCTACGGGCAAGGCTACCGAGGTCGCTTTTGGCAACACCGAGAACTATGCAGGTGTATCGTTTGAGTTCCGCCATGGTGCGAGCAGCGATTTCCCTGCTGCCAGTATCTTAATCGGCAAGCAGGTCTATTACACCCATTGGGCTCCGGCAAAGGCACATATCAGTCCGCTGCAAGTGAGCAGTCGTGCCGCTATCAATGCAGAGATAGCCGAGGCAGAGCGTTCGCTGAAGTCGGGTGCGCAACTGTTTATCGGTGGGCACGGCGGCGCAGCAGACAAGGCGGCTTTGGAGTTCAAAATTGGCTACCTAAAGACCCTAAAGAGCCTTCTCAAGAAGAGCAAGAACGCTGATGAGTTGGTGGCCGCTATGCAGAAAGCCTATCCCAACTTGCCCGGGGAAGATAACCTGCAGGGCTTGGCAAAGGCGATGTTTGCAAACTAAGGAAACCCGTCTAAATCTCAAATAAGAAGTGGATCGGCAGTACCCCGCATGGGGCTGTTGATCCGCTTTTTTGTGTGGATACCATATCCCCTGCCCCAATGCAGATATGGGCAATATGTCTCGGAAGTATGTTGTAGAACATATAAATAGGTCGGTACATCGGCGGTGGATTTGCGTCTTTATACATAGAGGGGTAAATGAAACGCTGTTCCCAAATTGGTAAATACCTATTGAGATGAGATATAAAAACAAATTTCTTTTCTGTGTGTCGGTGCTGCTGCTATGGCTGTCGCCGGCTGTGTACGGGCAAGACAAGGTGGTGAACATCAGTCTGCAACGAGCAACGCTGCGGCAACTGCTGACCGCCATAGAGCAACAAACCGATTATCGTTTCTCCTACCGCACGGCGGTGCTGAATGCTGATTCGGCAAACATCACGCTCCGGCGCCAAGCCTCGGTGCGCAACATCCTGCAAGAGGTGTTGCCTAAGCGCAACCTGGAGTATGAGATGGCGGGCAGTACGCATATCGTGGTGCGCCAAAAGGAGCAACCTGCTACCCAAGTGTCCTCGCAGGGTGTGGCAAGCGGTGTGGTAGTGGATAAGCAGGGTGAACCGGTGATAGGTGCCAACATCGTGATTGCCGGTACATCGATCGGTACAATCACCGATTTTGATGGTCGTTTCTCGCTCGATGTCGCAGCGGGGCAACGCCTGCAGATTTCGTATATCGGTTATCGGTCGCAAGAGTTGGCTGCATCATCAGACATGCGCGTGGTGCTCAGCGAGGACACCGAGCAACTCGAAGAAGTGGTGGTAGTGGGCTACGGAACGCAGAAGAAAGTGAACCTGACCGGTGCGGTGAGCGTAGTGGATGCAAAAGACATCAGCAATCGCTCGGTGGCGAATGCGGCACAGGCTTTGCAGGGCGCAGACCCGGGACTGAACATCGTAGCCAACAGCGGTTCGCCCGATGCGGGAATGCAAATCAATATCCGTGGCGTGAGTTCGCTGACGAGCGGTGCTACCCCGCTAGTGCTGATCGACGGCGTAGAGGGCAGTCTGAGCCGTCTAAACGCCAACGATATAGAGAGTGTGTCGATTCTCAAAGACGCGAGTGCTTCGGCTATCTATGGTGCGAAAGCCTCGGCGGGCGTGGTATTGGTAACCACCAAAAGCGGCACCGAGGGTAAGGCGAAAATCAGTTACTCCTATCGTGCCGGTTGGAGCCAAAACACGACTTCGACCGACTATATCACCACAGGTTATTGGTCAGCCAAGATCAATGATATGTTTATGTTGCCCAAAGACGGGCGCAACTACACCGGCTATACCGATGCCGACTATGCCGAGTTGGAAGCCCGCCTCAACGATAAGACCGAAAACACTGCGCGCCCGTGGGTGGTAGAGCAGGCGGACGGTACCTATAAGTACTATGCCAATTTCGATTGGTACAACTGGACCTACCGCAAGAACCGAATGCAGCAGGAGCATAACCTGAGCATCAGCGGAGGAAACGAGAAGGTAAAATACTATGTCTCGGGTCGCTACTTCGACCAAGACGGTATCTTTCAGCAGGTGAACGACTACTATAAGAACTATTCTATCCGAACCAAACTGACAGCGCAGATCAAGCCGTGGGTGCGTTTTAGCAACAACACCAATTTCTTTGCTTCGCGGCGTTTCTTCCCGGGTATGTCGTCTATGTCTAATATGCTGCGCCTGACTTATGCGCACGCCTTGGCGTGTGTGCCTGCCACTACACCCGACGGCTATCCTATCTACTACAACACCAATGCCAACCGCACAAGTACGGTGATGGACGGCGTGAGTGCGATATTTATCAACAACAAACACCGCAATACCAACCTGGATAGAGAGGTCGTAACCCGCAACCGCTTCGACTTCGATATTATCCACGACTTGACGCTTACTGCCGAGTATGCTTATTCGTTTCGCTATCGTGAGTATCGCAACCGTTCGGCGAATGTGCCCTACTCGCAGAAAGCGGGCGAAGTGCTATGGCTGACCACGGAGAAAGCGCAAGACTATTACCAGGAGCAGTACTACCGTGTGCAGAACCACAACCTCAATATCTACGCCACCTACGGGCATACTTTTGCAGGGCAACACTCGCTCAAACTGACGGGCGGCGGACAGTTTGAGACCTACGAACAACGCAGTTCCAAGGCGCGTCAGTTAGACCTGTCGGATACCGAATTGGACGCTTTCAACTTAGCCACGGGCGAGGTAACGGTGTTAGACGGAAGCATAGCGGAGTATGCCACACTCGGTTTTTTCCTTCGTGCCAACTACGACTATGCGGGGCGTTACTTGGTCGAGTTGTCAGCGCGTGGCGACGGCTCCTCTCGCTTTGCGCCCGGGCATAGATGGGTGTTTGTGCCGTCTGCCTCGCTGGGCTGGCGTATGAGCGAAGAGCGTTGGTGGCAGCCTATTGGTAATGCATGGAGCAACAGCAAACTGCGTTTCTCGGTGGGCAGCCTCGGCAATCAGAATATCGACGACTATTACACTTATATAGAGAGTATCCATACAGGCGAAACTATCAAATATACCTTAGACGGCAAGACCTTGGCATATATAGCCCGTGAGGACGACCCGAAAGCGTCTGACCTGACATGGGAGACGGTTACCACCTACGACCTCGGTTGGGACTTCGGCTTCTTACGCAACCGACTGACGATGAGCATCGACGGTTATATCCGTGATACGAAGAATATGCTTTGCGCGGGTATGAAACTGCCGTCGGTCTATGGTGCCGACGAGCCGAGGCAGAACATAGCGGATATGCGTACCCGCGGTTGGGAGTTTTCTATCGGGTGGGCGGACTCGTTTCGTGCGGGCAAGTACCCGTTTGAGTATAGCATCAGTTTCTCTCTGAGCGATTATGTAACCGATGTAACGCGCTACAACAACCCCTCGAATATCCTAACCGACTACTACACGGGGCAGCGATTGGGCGAGATTTGGGGCTACCATGCCGACGGACTGTTTGCCTCCGCTGCGGAGATCAACGACTATATGGCAGCCGTTGATGTGGACCACTCCACCATGTACGACAATATCATGCACGGTTCTCTCGGCACACCGGGGTTGCAGGCAGGCGATATCCGCTATGCCGACCTAAACGGCGATGGTGTCATCTCCTATGGTGCCAATACCCTCGACGATCACGGCGACCTGAAAGTCATCGGCAATACCCTGCCGCGCTACAACTACAATATCAAACTCTCGCTTGCGTGGAATGGTATCGACCTGTCGGCTTTCTTCACCGGTGTGGGGCATCAGGATTGGTACCCGAGCGGCAATGCCATCTCTTTCTGGGGACCATACAGTCGTCCGTACTGCTCTTTTATCCCGACCAACTTCCTCAATCAGGTATGGACGGAGCAGAATACCGACGCTTATTTCCCCCGTGCCAGAGGTTACGAGGCCTTGGAAGCCGGCTATTCGCTCAATGCTACCAACGACCGCTATCTGCAGAATGTGGCGTATTTCCGTCTGAAGAACCTCACTCTCGGTTATACCGTGCCGCTGCCTAAGAATAAGGTGGTCAGCAACTTGCGCTTCTATTTGTCGGGCGAAAACCTCTTCTATTTCTCGCCGCTGCGCAAGCACTCGAAGTATGTGGACCCCGAGCAAGCCACCTCGTCCGATACCAAGTATGCCAATTCGGGCGTGGCGTACAACTTCAACCGCACCATGTCGGTGGGCGCAAGTATAGAATTTTGATAACTATTGACGACAATGAACAGATTATTCTCTTTACCTCTTTTGCTCTTGTGCGCAGGTGCCTTTACCTCCTGCGACAATACGCTCAATCGTGTGCCGAAAGATACGACCAACTCGGCTACTTTCTTTAGCAACGAGAGCGAACTGAAACGATATACCACACAGTTCTACACTATCTTGCCTGCAGCGTCCGACTTGTACAACGAGCCGTCGGATCTCACTATCAGCAACAGCCTTGCCGATGTGGTACTCGGTACACGCACCATCAACTCGGGCGAGACCTACTGGCAGTGGGACGACTTGAGGCACATCAACTATTTCCTGCAGCATGTCGATCAGTGCACCGACGACACCGTCGCACGCAACCACTACACGGGCGTGGCATTGTTCTTCCGTGCCTATTTCTACTACGATAAAGTGCGTCGTTTTGGCGATGTGCCTTGGTATGATGAGCCGGTGAGCAGCAGCGATATGGAGCAACTGCGCCGCCCGCGTGAGAACCGCACCTCGGTGATACGAAAAGCCCTGGCTGACCTGGATTGTGCTATCCCCCTCTTGCGCACGGCGCACACTCCCTACGAGGTCAATCGCTATACCGCCCTTGCGCTCAAAGCACGCATTGCCCTCTTTGAAGGCACTTGGCTCCGCTACCACGAGCAGGGCGATGAGACCACCATACACACTCTCTTGCAGCAAGCCGCAGACGCTTCGGAGAAACTGATAGACGAGGGCGGATACCGGCTGCATATAGGCGGCCGAGAGCCGTATCGAGACTTGTTTGCCTCGCTGACAGCCGACCCCGACGAGGTGATTTTAGCACGCGCCTACAACGCCACTATCTCCCTCACCCACAACGCCACCTCCTACCTGCGTTGTCAGTCAGAGGGGCAGTGCGGTGCCACCAAACGCCTGCTCAACCAGTACTTGCTCGCTTCGGGCGAACCTTATACCGCACAAGCGGGCTACGATACTATCTCGCTCCACGATGAACTCACGGGCAGAGACCCCCGCTTGGCGCAGACAATCTTTGTGCCGGGGCAATACATCGCCTTGGGTAAGACCGAGACCGAACCGTACAATTTCTCCACCTCGCCTACAGGCTACCTGCTCATCAAGTATGTGTTGGAGGACTCGTATGGCTACAACAAATCGGACAACGACATGCCGCTTTTCCGCTTGGCGGAGCAGTACCTTATCTTTGCCGAAGCCAAAGCCGAACTCGCCACACTCACCCAGGCGGACTTAGATAAATCGCTCAATCTGTTGCGCGACAGAGTGGCTATGCCCCATCTGATGCTTTCTGCCCTCACGGCGGAGGACGCCTATCTGCAATCGCTCTACCCTAATATCGTCCGCACTCCCTCTGCGCAGCGTGCTGCCGTGTTGGAGGTGCGCCGCGAGCGTGCAGTCGAACTGCTGCTGGAGGGCTTTCGATACGATGACCTGATGCGCTGGGCTGAAGGGGAGGCTTTTGCCCAACCGATGCTCGGAGCGGCTTTTGCGGGAGCAGGCAAGTACGACCTCTCGGGCGATGGCAAGTCGAACCTCATCCTTTGGCAGAACTCCAAACCTTTCGACCTCACCTCTATATTCTTACAGATTGGTAAGGACATCGTGCTTTATCCAGAGGGCGACCATGGCTGCAAACTGGTACATGGTACGCTGGAACAACCTAACGGCGGACGGAAGTTCGAGGACAAACACTACCTCTATCCCATTCCGCTAACCGAGATCATCCTCACCCAAAACGCTCTGACGCAGAACCCCGGCTGGGAATAACCTGCAAAACATCGATTGCCCACCGATAAAAACCGCTGCTAACGCCCCGTTTCCGTACCGTCTTCGTACTATTTATGACAAACTATATACAGAAGATATACAAAAGATATACAAAAGATATACAAAGGATATACAGAGGATAACCATACTTTTGTAATACTTTTGTAAGGGGTCTGTGATACGAAAACGCTATTCTCGCCGCAACAACTTTTTATCTCACGACAATCAAAACAACGAAACAATCAAAACACAAAATACAATGAAAAAACTATCTCTTTTGTCTCTTGCCTTGCTGCTTGCGGGGCAGATGTTTGCCACCACATGGTTTGTGCGTGCCGATATTACCTCCACCGAGGGCGACGGACAGTCTTGGGAGGGTGCCTTATGCCCTACCGACTTTCAGAAGGTACTCACGGGCGGAATGGCAGAAGCAGGCGATGTCTTTCATCTCGCCGGGGGCGTCTATACCCCGCTGTCTAATACCGATATATTCACTATCAAGACCTCGGTAACGCTCATCGGTGGTTATCCTACCAATCTCAAAGGTACCGATACGCCTGCGCTCACCTATCCCTCGGCTACACCTACTGTCTTCTCCGGCGATAAGAATGCGAACGGCATTGCTGATGAGGGCGACTTGCAACATGTCGTTTGGATAGAGTGCGCCGAACCCGTGGTACTGCAGGGTATTGACATCGCTTGCTGCTATTTCGAGATAGAATCGGCTTATGGTGCAGGTGCGGTCTATGTACGCAATAGTGCCAATGTAGTGCTGCGTAACTGTATGATTTACAACAACAAATCCGTTGGCAACGGCGGTGCCGGACTTACCCTCGAAGGTGGTTTGCTCCATTTGCAGGACTGCAATCTCCACCACAACGAGGCATTCAGTCGCGGCGGTGCACTGCTCATGCAGACATACACAGTCGATAAAGCCGTTGTCGCTGAGGCTACTTGCGTGGCAGAGCGTTGCTCTTTCTGCTACAATAGCCTGGCTACCAACAGCACCGACGGTAAGTATGGCGCAGCCGTGCAGATTCGCAACGGGCATTTCTGGGGTATCAACACCACGATTGCCAAAAACGCTGCCTACTGCAACGGAGCAGGTATCTCTGTGAGCGATGTGGACGATGTACATCTCATCAGTTGTACGCTCGGCGACAACACCTGCTCGCGTGTGGACATCGATAGCAACAAACCCTTCGCTTACGGCACCTCGGTGCGTATGCTCAAGTCGGCCAAACTGTGGTTCGTCAATACCGTCATGCTTGAGGGCGAGAAAGACAAAGGCGACAAGACCAATCCCACCGTCTATACGGAGCAACTCACGGGTATCTCGCTCGATACCCTGTTCACCTCGGGCGGAAACAACTACCTCGGTACTTTCAACAACGGCGAGCGCAACAACAAAGACTCCGTTTGGGCATTCTGCTGGCAGACGACAGACCTATTCTCCGTCCCCGCTCAAGTGCGCCACTATGCCGACTATTTCGGTACCAACCTCCCTACCGACAACGGCGGTTTTGCAACCACTATCTCGCCTCTTGAGGCAGTGGAGGGTGCTACGATAGCCGATTTGGAGCAACTTGTTCAAGCATGGGGTTGCCCGGTATCGGTTAATGTGTCGCTCGACGCACGAGGCTACCTGCGCCCGTCGGTGGCTACTCGCGGGGCAATGGATCCGAACGCCAATCCGTATTTGGCTATCGCACCTGCCCAAGTGGAGAAACAAGCCGTAAAGGTCATGCGAAACGGGCAGTTGCTCATCCTCTCTGACGGCAAATACTACAATCTGTTAGGTACTCAGGTACAATGAAAAAGCGTGTTGTTTTGATGTGTCTGGTGGCGTTGGCGCTTTCTTCCAACGCTGCCACGCATATTGTAGGCACCTACAATATCCGTATCGCCACCAAACGCGATGTGGGTAGCAAGAACTGGGAGGTGCGCAAGCCGTATGTGGCACGCACTATCACCGACAACCGAATGGACATCCTCAGCCTCAACGAGATAGGTGGCTCCAAGCAAGAGAACGACCTGCGCACTCTGCTCCCCGACTATACCTTGGTGGCTTTTGGGCGTGATTCGGCGGCAGCGAGCCACGGCGAGAGAGTGGGGGTGTTGTTCCGAACAGACAAGTACGACCTGCTGGATAGCGGACATTTCTTCCTTACCGAGCAACCCGACCAACCCGGCTTGGCATGGGACGCAGCCTACAAGCGTGTAGCGGTATGGGTGCTGCTCCGCAATAAACACTCGGCGGAGGAAATGCTCATCATGTCCACCCATCTCGACTACAAAGGTACCGAGGCACGCCGACAAGGCGCAATGCTCTGTATCGCTCGTGCCAAAGAGATAGCCTCCGGGCGCACGGCCGTCATCATGGGCGACCTGAATGCTGAGCCCTACGAGACCGATGTGCATAGCCTCTTTGAGAACGCCGGTTTTAGCGATGCACGCTTTGTCAGTCGCACCAAACCGCAGGGCGGGTATGGCACATTCTCCAACTGGCTCCCTGTTTCCACCAACCAGCGTATCGACTTTGTGTATGTTCTCGGAGCCGATGTACGCTCCTACCGCGTGGTGGCAGAGGACTACGGACGCCCCCTCCTCCCGTCCGACCACCGCTTAGTCCGCACCTCCCTTCGTCTGACCACCCGCAAATGATTGGATCGCACCTGTATGACCTACATTGAGAATTTATACAATGCAAACACTAATTTAGTTTTTGGAAATAATACATAGCCGTATAGTTTTTGTAAAATTTTTGAATACATTATTGAGTGTTTTTGTATAGAGAGAGGGCTTGGGGAGTTTAATGGCTATTTATATGGCTTTTAATGGAGACAAAATGTATTACATGGAGACAGAAATTACATGTCTAATTACATGGTAATTATATGTTGAAAAACCAATGGCAATTATATGTTTACAACGGAGAATAAAATGAAAAAGATACTTTTATTCGCTTTGGCACTACTGTTGCAGGTCAGTGTATCGGCGTCGTATCGTTTTGCGGAGTACAATATCCGCCTCAATTCCACTAAGGATACGGGCGACCGTGCATGGGCTAACCGCAAGGAGTTTGTGGCGAAGATTGTTACCGACTATCAGTTCGATGTGTGTGCACTCAACGAACTCAAACCCGACCAAAAGAAAGACTTGTTGGCGCTGTTGCCCGACTATGCCATCGAGTCGTGGGGGCGTGATTCGCATGTCATCGGCGATGTGGGCGAGGGTGTAGGCGTGTTGTATCGCAAGGATAAGTTCCGCCTGCTCCAATCGGGACATTTCTTCCTTGCGCCCGACATCACTCGGTCCGCCATTGCGTGGGACGCACTCTATCGTCGTTTGGCTGTGTGGGCCAAACTGCAAGACCTGACCACGGGCGACACCTTCTACTATTGTGCGGTACACTTGGAGCAATCGGGACAGACCGCCAAACGCAAAGGCGCAGAGGTTACCGTGGAGCAAATGCTCCAAATAGCGGGCGACTACCCGTGTTTCATAGCGGGCGATTTCAATGCGCAGTCGTCGGTAGATGCGGTACATCTGCCCTTCAAAGCCTATTTCCAAAGTGCCTACGACATCTCAGAAACGACCCCTGTCGGCAATGGCTCCTACTGCAACTGGCAACCCGCCTCTACCCACCGTATCGACCACCTCTACGGGCGGTACTATCGTTCGCTCTCCTATATGATGATTACCGAGGACTATGGCCGTTCGTCCACACCGAGCGACCACCTTCCGCTCGTGAGCGAAGTCATCCTTACTCGTCGCCCCGTTACCATTCCGCTTACCACCACGCTTGCTGACGCCATTGCGGCTTCTGCCTTAGGTGATACCATCGATCTGCAGGGGCGCACGGTATCGGGCGAAGCGGTCGAAGTGCCTCATCATTTGGTGCTTACCAATGGTACACTCGATGCCTCGCCGCTCACGGTGGTTGCGCCGGCGGCTTTGCATATCTCTCGGTGTACCCTCAGTGGAGCGACTACGGCAATCACGGCCAACGGCTATGCGCTTCGTGCGGAGGACTGCCTTTTCTGCGACAACAGTACCGACTTGCAAGGGGCTGCCATCAGCAACCAAGGTCGTTTGTGCCTTACCCGCTGTCGTTTTCGCAACAACACCGCTGCACAGGGTGGGGCGGTGGCGCAAGTGGGCAACTACTGGGGCGCATACATCAGCGGTTGCGTCTTCGATACCAATAGTGCCAAAGAGGGGGCTGCGCTCTATCTTGCCAAGACGGAGGAGGTGCGTGTGGCGCAATCGGCATTCATTCGCAACCACGCTACGGAGAGCGGAGCCGTTGCGCTCAATGATGCCTCTATGGCAACGCGTATGCAAGTGCTGAATTGCACCTTCGCCGAGAATACATCGCGGGCAACCCACTCCTTCAAGAACCCGCTCTTTGGCGGTTCGTCTATCCGGGTCTATGGCGATACGGCAACGGTGCTGACGCTCATCAACACCACTTGCGTGCGTGATACCAATACTTGCCTTACCGCCTCGGGCGCACCTGCCGCCAACTACAACGGCGCGGCTATTGTCTTGGCTCAAGGCCAACTGAAAGTGTACAACTCGCTCATTGCCAATCACTACGCTACCTCTGCTCGGGCTGACCTCTATCTGTCCGACAAGGCCACCCTCCTCGCCGATGTGCATACCATCTATTCCCCGACCTCTCCCGACGAGCAGTGCCTTGGAGCGATTACCTATCAAGACGATATGCCCTATATCCCGCTGCTTGCCGATTCGTATGCGGGTATTCCGCTTGTGTGCCTTGCTGCCGACGACCTCTCAGAGCAGACCTTCGGCGAGGACATCAATGGCAACGGTATCACCGACGACAGCCTCACTGCCGATGCGTTGGGCAATGTGCGGTCGTTGCCCGCTACTATCGGGGCGGTCGAGTACCACGCCCCGCAGGCTTTGCCCAAGACCGAGCATACACTGCCAACTGTACAAAAGTTCCTCAACCGCAACCAAATACGCATTTGCATCGATGGACAGACCTACGACTTGCTCGGGCATCGGATAGAGGAATAAAACAATATGTATCAACTAATCAAAATCAATCATAGTATGAAAAAACTTTTTCTTTCTATGGCGCTTCTTGCTGCCATCTCCGCCACTGCGGAAACCCGTGTCGAAACTTTCGTTCCTACCGATGTGGACGCACAAAACAACAAAACCTACAACACTACACCCTACACTTTTGCCTATCAACAAGCCTCTTGGACAACCCTCTACGGCGGCGTCTGCAAGGACCAAGGCAAGATGGGCAAAGACAACTATGTTGCCGTTGTGCGTGCCGCTAAATCCTCAGAAACGGGCTTTGGCTATATAGAGAGCGATTCTATCTCGGGCGGTATCGATAGTCTGGCATTCACGTGGAACTCCAATGGTGATGCCAACTGCGACCTTGACATCCGCATCTATATCAACGAAGACTCTGTCGGCGGTATTTATCATATTGACGAATATAAGTCTGCGGCACCCTTCTACACTTATTCTGTTAAGAATATCAGGCATGAGGGAAATTTCGTCATTCGCTTTGTCAATCGCACACCCTATGATGGTACGAGCAACAAGAAACGCCTTGTCATCGATGACCTTACTTGGACTACCTACGCTGCCGTTCCATCTGCCGTCGATAACATCGACGCTACGCCGACTCAGGTAGATGTTTATACCTTAGACGGCCGTTGTATTCGTCGTGCTGTTCCTGCTGGGGAGGCGGCCAATGGCTTGCAAAACGGTATTTATCTCATCGGAAATCGCAAGGTCGTAGTGGCTAATTGAGATATTTTTGCTAACTTTGCACCCTGTTTTAATAGCAGCAGGGTGCAGAGTGGAGCAGAACGCCCCCGGGGCGTCTGTCTGTGTACCCGACCCATCATGACGGAAGAACAACTACTACTGCGTTTGCGCAATGGCGACCGACAGGCGTTTGAACTCATCTACCGTGAGTATGCACCGCGCCTCAGAGCCTATTGCCTCAATATCACTAAGTCTCAAGAGGATACGCAAGACTTGGTGCAAGAGGCATTTGCCGTCCTTTGGGAGAAAAGAGACACTGTCCATACGGGCGTGGCGGCTTTCTTGTTCGCTACACTCAAAAACCAACTTATCTCGCTCTTTCGCCGTCGCCTGCACGAACCGCAGTACGAAGACTATGTGGAGTATGTCAACGATATACGCCTCTCTACCTTTCGTGAACCGATGCTATACGACGAGTATCGGCAGACTATATCGCAGATAATCAATGGATTGAGCGAACAGCAACGCACCGTCTTTGTGCTACACCGCCTGCAAGGCCTGTCCCACAAACAGATTGCTGCGCAACTCCAACTCAGCGAGCAGACCACACGCAACCTGCTCTCGCTCGCACTCAAAGAAATAAGACAACAACTACAAAACCGAGTACCCAAGTGAACCTATTTAAGAAATACTTTACCAATCGGCTTACGCCTGCCGACTTGCAGCAGTTGCGTCGGCAAACCGACTCGATGACCGACTCCGAGATTGAAGATGAGTTGCACCGTTTGTGGTTGCAGTCCGCACCCATGCCTGCTGCTGCCTCGCCCCGACGCCGCTATATCTTTGCGGGTATCGCTGCGGCTGTAGCCTGTGTGTTAGTGGTGGGAGCGTTGTTCTTGTTCCATACCCCTCATTCCGAGCAAGGCTTGCTCTGTGTGCAGACAGGCGCAGATGAGATGTGTACTCTCTCCCTGCCCGATGGCACTCGGGTTGTGCTGAATGCCAATTCGTCCCTCTCCTATGCTGCCGACGATTTTACCTCTCGTTCACGCGCACTGACCTTAGATGGTGAGGCGTATTTCGATGTACAGACCAACCCAAAAGCACCGTTTGTCATTACCACACCTTCGGTAGAAGTGGAGGTACTGGGTACGGCGTTCAACCTCTGCTCGCGAGGCGATGCTACCTCCGACATGCTCTTCCTCGAACGGGGAAAAGTGTCCTTCCGAGTGTCCGATACAGGTGCCGACTATATAGTCAGTCCGCAGCAGAAAATCACCCACAATCGCACTACCGGCGAGGTGTCGCTCCGCCATTCGGATATGCCCGACTGTGCACCTTGGCGCAAAGGACTGATGGCTTTCGATGCCACACCCCTCCGTGATGTGATGAACGAGTTGGCGGCTTGCTATCATGTAACTATCTCCTACACCACTATCTCCAACGAGCCGTTTACAGGAACACTCCCGGCGCACGACCTGGATGAGGCACTCCGTATCCTCTCCCTTTGCTACGACATCCACATCACCTCCTGCGCCGACACCCTCATCCTCTCCACAAAATAAACCACGCATCAACCAATCAACTAATCAACTAAAAATGCCCTACCTTCTTTTCTTGCAACAGTTCCGCGAGGCAACCCACAACCTCCTTTCGCCCTTTCTTTTGGCGGCGTCCGACTTTATCGTCGGTGTCCTGCCAATCCTCATCATTGCTTTCATTTACCTCTGCATTGACAAGCGTCAGGGCTATTTCATGATGACCGCTATGTGGGGTACTGGCGTTGTCAATCAGTTGATTAAGAACACTTGCTGCGTCTATCGTCCCTGGATTCGCAATGCTTCCATTGTGCCTTATGGCAATTCTATCACCACTGCCACGGGCTATTCGTTTCCTAGCGGACATACTATCTACGCCACCGGTTTCTTTGGTTCTTTGGCTCTTTGGTTGCGCCGTTGGTGGGTATGGGTGCTATGTGTCTTGTCAATCCTCATCATCGGCTTTTCGCGCAACTACTTAGGCGTACATACCCCCTACGATGTAGGGGTAGGAATCATCGAAACGGTTCTTACTCTTTGGGCATTTTCCTCTCTTTTCCGTTGGATGGAACGCAAGCCCCATGCCGATATCTGGGTACTTATCGGCGGAATAGTGCTGCTTGCTCTCTATCTGATATATGTTACTTTCAAACCCTATCCGCTTGATTATAAGGCAGTTGGGAAACTCATCGTCGATCCGAAGAATATGATTACCGACTGCTACTATGCTGCCGGACTGGCATTCGGAGTGCTTACCGGTTGGTTCGTTGAGCGGCGTTGGATTGGCTTCTCCCTCTCTCGTTCGTGGTACTGCTATCTGCCGCGTTTCGTGTTTGCCGCTGCGGCTATCGTGGCTATTCAGCAGTGCCTCATCCCCTATCTCCTTACGCGCTGGTCTATCGACCTCGTTCTCCCGCTCGCCAACTGTCTGATGGTTTGGTGCATCACCATCCTCATCCCCCTCTGCTCCAAACTTTTCCCTGCCATTACCCTCAAAACAAAACACTAACCCACAGAAAATCCATAGGTTAGTGCTTTAGATAAGAAACAAGGCAACCGCCTCAAATCCGAAATGCTTTATTCAATGCATAATGGTGAATGTATAATTACATGTATAATTACATGGTAATTAGATGTTTCTCTTGTTCCCGCTGTGTACATCCCCTCCTCTGGAGGGGCTTGGGGAGGTCTTCAATGCCCCAAAATAACGGAGAACTTTACGACCAAGCACATCGTAGATTGCGCCGTCAATCTCTACAAAGAATTGCCCGTTGATTAGGCGTTTGGTGGCTATGGGCTTTTGCAGAGTCGCCGGTAGTGTCGTCGCTTTATCGCAACTGCCCGCAGATGCCTCATAGACTGGTTGCCCGTCGATAGAGCAACAGAGGAACTCCTGTCCGCCGCAAGGTAAAATGACATCGCCGAACAAAGGCGAGAGTACACCGGCATTGGATACCGAACCGATATACTCAATGTCGGTCGCACGGTGATCATATTGGATTCGCTTTGCCCTACGCCCATCGGATAACCAAACAGAATCAATAGCCGTTACGGTGGCATAGTCGTTCGTCGAATTAGTAACATAGTCGGCAATAATTTTGTCCCCTACCTTTAGTCCGAAATCGTAAATAAGAACATCCTCTCCCTCCGAGTGGGCGTAGATTTGTTGACCGCTTTGGCGAATAGGTACCGAATCGAGCAACAGGTAGGCAATACCATTGATACGGACACTGTCAGAAGTGGTCTGCTGCCAAACAAAAGTGCGGAGTACATCACCGCTGCACAAATCGGTAACGAGGTACGACCAAGTTTGGTTAGGCACAAAATAGTTGTCTGCCCGAGCGGTAAGGGTACATAGTAAGATGATACCCAATACCAAGTAAATCTTTTTGTTGTTCATGGCTTTTTGTAGTATTGATATATCGCCTGCAAAGTTACTATTTTTTTTGATTAAACAAATACTTTGCAAAAAATGGCGAAAAAATTACGATGCTCATCTGCGAATAATAGAAATATGACAAAGAATTTCGCAATCTCAAATTCAATTTTCCAATCAGAATAGTCAGAGTCTTAGAAGTTTGCTTTCCCTCTCAACTTACATTTTGCTACTTTGCCCTTGAGCCGACTTCGTCGAAACCTTGTCGAGACCTAATCGAGTTCTAAAATAAAATTTAACAGAAGCAAGATGTAACCAAAATGGTGTGATGGCTAACAGAATGTTCTCTTTTTTCTCATAATTCAAACAATCCTAATATAACAAAAATCCTGCTTACCGTTCGGATAAACAGGATTTTTTGTATTTGCTTGCAGATATTCTCTGCCGTCTTTATGCAGGGCAACCGCCTCAAATCCGGAATGCCTTATTCGATGCATAATGCATGATGCTGAATGCATAATTACATGTCCAATTACATGGTAATTATATGTCCCCTTTTGTCCCCCACTATGTTTAATCGTCAATTAACCGTTAACGGATGCCCCATGTTCCCGCTGTGCACATTCCCTCCCTTGGAGGGGCTTTGGGAGGTCAATGGCCTGCATGGAGAACTATACAATGCATAATTACATGTCTAATTACATGGTAATTATATGTTCTACTATGTGTAATTAATTGCCAATTAACCGGCATTAACGGAGGATAAAGAGCCTGATTAGTGGAGAACCTTGGCTCCTAAGACACTGTAGCGTGTAGCATCACGATAGATCACCACTTGCCCGTTCTCAATGCGCTTACAGGCGTGCGATTTAGTTGTGGTACTTTCTATCGACAGCGGGCGTTTGCCGTTCACTGCGGGTGCACCAAAACCGCTTCGGCCGTTGGCTGCACGCACGCTCATACCTTCTTCTATCGTAGCGGGTAACTCGCTGCTGAGGCTTGCTACGCCGTCTTTCTCTATCAAGAACAGCGTTGCTGCGGTCTCTTCCCATACGATGGCACCGTTCTCAATGGTGTAGTAGAGAATCTCTTGCTTACTCTCATTAGCAGGATTCCACTCGCCGAAGAAGGCACCATATTCATAAGCCGCTGCTTCTGTGGCGGTTAGGATAGTCTCCATCGATTTGCTGTTGTCCTTGTAGGTGAAAGTGATGGTGTTGCTTGCGGGGCTGATTACATTGCCTGCCGTGTCGGTCGTGTTGTATTCGCCGAAGCGTTCGGGCAGGATATTCATACCGAGCAGTGTCCAACGCGCAATCTTGCCGTCGTCTTCAAAACTGAATTTACCCTTGCTTTCATCTACTATCGTATTGAGGTACACGCACTTAGGCGCATTATTCCATGAGCGACCCAACGATACCACGGGGCATTCCGACTGAATACGGCAGTGGTTGAATACATAGCCTTTGTCCGATGCGTCGGCATTGCTGGCGGTGATGGCATCGCTTCCGCCGCCGTTGCTGCTTCTCCGCTCGCAATAGAGCAGTACATTCTCAAAATAAGCACTTCCGTCGCCGCAGATATAGTCCACTGTGCCGTGTATCTCGCCGTCCTCAAAGTAGTGCATCGCCCCGATCTTATTGGTGTAGTAAGTGTCTTGGTACGAGAGCAGACGCACATTCTTGCAGATAGTGCGCATACCTCTGTCCCACAACGCTACCGCACGCCCGTTGTTGGCTTTGTAGTAGTCGAGGGCGTTTTGGATAGTCAGGTCTTGCAGGTAGATGTCGTTGCCTGTCAGCAGCAGCGTAGCGGTCTTGTCAATCGATTCGGTGGATGCATCGGGAGCGTTCTTGATAACTACCCCCTCTGTCGATTGTCCGATAAGGCTCACATGGCTTGCCGAGATCTGCGTCAGTACCTTCTCGCCAAGGTCGTACACTCCGTTAGGCAGGAAGACACGGTCGCCGTCTTGCAGTTGCAGCAGCGTCAGTAGCAGCGAGGCCGCATCGCCGGCAGGTACCACATACATCCCGCTCGCATCTCGCTCTATTTTGTCGGCTACATTGTAAATCGCTACACTGTGCAAGTAGGCTTGTGCGCCAAAAGTAAGCATCAGAGTATCAACCTCGCCGTCGTAGAAGAAAGTGCTTGTCGCCCCGTCGGTTTCTACTTTGGCGGCTATGCGAGCCACCTCCGTTTGTCCCCTGCGTGTGCTGACCACAATCTCGCCCTCTTTCGAGTATTGGCAGAGATCCAATCGGATATAGGCTTTGCCCGCTACAGCGAGTGCCACCGTACCGCCCGCATTGATGTTCCAACCATGGTTGTTGTAGTATTTTCCGCCATCGATAGCGATACACTCGTGGTCTTCAGCGTACCACGAAGCCGCCGTCATATCGTACTGATAGTGTGTGCCTACCTTGGCTTGCTCAATGGCGGTTACCAAGGCATACACCCTCATATCTGCCTCCACTGCAGTCCCTTCTGCTACTTTGATTCCTATGTTGGTCGTCCAGCCGCGGAAAGCCATACCTTCGCCAATGCTGAGGTCTGCCACACTGTATTTGGGTACGAACAACGCACCGTGTTCCACTACCTCCTCGCCCAATCGCTTGTCGTTTTGGTCGAAATAAGTGATGGTGTGGCTCTCTACATAGTCGCACGCCTCTACCTTAATATAAGGGCAGTATTGTCCGCAATAGACAATCAGCGAGTCGGCTGCCTCTACATTGTATGTCCAAGTAGCAACGCCCTGTCCGTCTTTGTAGCAACCTACCGACTTGGTGTCGATATTTGCCAACACTTGCCCGCTTGTGTAGGAACTGACGGTCGCGTTCTTGTTGGCGTACTGGCAACCGCCTATGCTGATATGCACCGGTCCGTCGGTCTTAAAACCGATTGTATAGTCTTGCCAACCGTGTTGTGCGCCGTTGTAACTCGCGCCCGACCCCGATACGCCTGCGGGCAACACGGGTGTCTCCTGCGTCAAGTCAATCTCAAAATCTTTGAAAGTGCGGGGTACCACCTCTACATTGCCGTAGATGCTCATCTCCGTCATGTAGGCGTTTTGCGCTGCATTCAGGTTGAACCAGCGCAGTTGTACATTCTCCCGATTTACATTCACGCTTATCTTGCTGCCTGCTTGTACGCAGAAAGTGGTGCTGAGCGTGTCCCACTCGGTTGCCTCGGGCGATTTGCATAGCAAGCCCCAACCGCGGCTGCCCCCGGTCGCTGCGTGTACAAACTCCACTTTTGTAACGCTCTTCAGCGCAGAAGTCTCGATGTACGGTGTTGCCGATTTGGCACACATCGCATACCCCTCGGTGATTACCTCGGTGTTGGTAAATTTGCTGTTCGTACCCGTCGGCGCAATCTGCACTTCGGCAAAGGTGATGTCCAATGCCTCTTTGCTTGCTTGGGTAGTAACGCTTTTGGTAGTGGGAGTAGCCGACGATTTTACCTCGTCCCAATCTTGAAAATTAGTGGTGTAGAGTCGTTTTTCTGCCACATTCTGTGCCTGCAGGCTCATCGCCGCCAGCAAGGCAATACACATAGTGGAAAATGTTTTCATCATAAGCGTAGTTGATTAGGTCAATATGCTTGTTTAGTTGTTTGTTCGTTGCTTGTTTGTCTCTGTAAGCCGCTCTGCCTCTGCAAGTCGCTTCGTTTCTGCAGCCGCTTCGTCTATACAAGCCGCTTTTTTCTACGCAAAATTATCTCTTTTTTGTGGATTGTGCAAACTTCACATGCTCCAGTCCACACAAAACGCCAAAATATCTACATCTTAGTCGCTCTATAGCCCCCTAAATTAGGGCAACTGCACCAAATCTGGAATGCTTTATTCAATGCAATCTCTACATTCTCTCCATTCGTGACAGAAAAGTTTTAACGAACTTTATATGGTCTGCATGGAGAACTATATCAATGCATAATGCATAATTACATGTCTAATTACATGTCTAATTACATGGTAATTATATGTTTCCTTTTGTTCCTGCTGTACACATCCCCTCCCTTGGAGGGGCTTGGGGAGGTCTGCATGGTCTTTTATATGGTCATTAACGGAGAACCATAGTCTCAGCACCGCCTTTTTGCAGTACCGTTGATAGTTCATACATTACGATTCCGGCCGTAACGCTCACATTCAGTGAGTGTTTGGTGCCGTATTGCGGTATCTCTATACACGCCTCGCATGCATCTACTACCTCTTGTTGTACGCCAAAAACCTCGTGTCCGAGAACAACGGCAATACCTTTCTTTGGCATACTTTCCGCCGTGTGACGCAGCCGATTCAGAACATCGCTCTTGGCTTGCTCTAATGTGATCGAGTCGTGCGCCTGCTCTATGGCATAGACGCAATAGCCTTTTTGGTGCAGAGCCTCTACCGCCTCGAGAGTGTTGTCAAAATGTTGCCAATCTACGGTCTCTTCTGCACCGAGAGCCGTCTTGTGGATCTCCGCATTAGGCGGGCAACAGCATATCCCGCATAGGTAAACGCCCTCCAGCAAAAAAGCATCCGCCGTGCGAAACACCGCACCTATATTGTGCTGACTGCGTACATTATCCAATACCACCACCAACGGCAGTTTCTCCGTTTGGTGGAATGCCTCGGGCGTGAGGCGGTGCATCTCTTGGGTCGTGAGTTTCTTCATGGCTAACTATAGTCCTGCGGGAAAAGCCACATACAAAATGCGATTTCCCTCATCGATGTTGCGAATAAAATCTTCGTGAATAGGGAATAGACGACCGTCTTCCGTTTCGAGCAGCGTGTTGATAGTCGATTCATCCACATCTGCCACCTTGCCCAAACAGCCTTGTGCCTCGTCCTCTATGGTGTAGCCTTTCAAGTCCTGCCAGGTCATCAGTTGCTGCTCCTCCTCGGTCAAGTCTTTGCGGAGCATATACGCCGTGGTGCCGGTCAAACGAGAAGCCTGCTCCTCATCATCGATACCCGACAGACGAAAGATAAGCGTGTCGCTGCCTTTGCCCCGCCAATCCTCTACACGGAATGGCACCAAGATACCGTCTATATCCAGTATCAGAAAGTCTGCATCAGCGTTGTCCCAATACTCGTTATCCATCTGACATTGCACCTCGCCTTGCTTGCCGTGCGGGCGACGAAGAGTGCCTATTTGTATCACTTCTTGTGGAGAAATCATTGCGTTTTTTGTTTTGTGCCGTTCGTTGTTGCTTTGTTTAGTTTGAGTATCTGAGTATCGCTGCTGCGTGGTTGTATTAGTGTCCTTGTTGTTAGTGTCTAACTATCTTACTATCAACTATTTGCAACTATACAAGTCCTCCTCTGTTAGTTGCTAATCGTAATAATCTCACCCGAGTAGAGGGTGTTGTATCGGCGTAGTGCCTCGCCCGAGATACCGGTTTGTGGCGTACCGTACACATCTAAGTTGTATTGCTCCCCGCAGGTCGGGCAGGTGGCAAACAGTCCATCCACTTCTATCGGTGCGTTTTGTCTGAGGCACTTGGGGCAACACATATCGTAAGCCATATACTCGCCTCCGCTCGATACAAACACCACTACCCCCGCATAGCCGTAGGCATCCCTCCCCGCTTGACGGGGCAGCGTCTGACCGTTGAAATGGTAACCGCTGTTATCAACGATGGTGTAAGAATAGATATTGGTCGGCTTGAAATGCACGAAGAATGCTAGCCGTGTATCGATACGCAAATTGACGGGATAGTAGGGCACTGAACTGCGGAAAGTCGTATCTTTGCAGCCGGTCAGCAACACCATACATACTACTAATATGTATCGCCCAAGTCGCTGCATATCAGTTGGCTACACTTTTCAAGTGAACGGTAAAGATCATCACAGAGTAGGGAGGAATATAACTTTGTGTCCCTTCCGTTCCGTTCCCTTCGGCTTTGTTGGTTTCGCCGCTTGAGATTTTCGATTCGTCGTATCCGAGATAGTAGGGTACATAGATTTCGATGTCGCCGTTTTTGTGTATTTTGCGCAGAGCCTCCGAGAATCCGCTCACAAGGTTAGACATCGAGAACTGACTTCCCTTTGCGCCGCTGCGGTCAAATTCGTAACCGTTGATTAGTTTGCCGGTGTAGTCGCACACTATGGTGCTGGTTGCATTGGGACGAGGCTCTTTGGGAGTGGGGTCGGCAATGATACGATATTGCAGTCCGTCGCTCAGTACAAAAAAACTGCTGTCGCCTTCGTGGTTGATGATGTTCTGCTCCAACCACAAGTCGTTCTGTACCTTCCAATCCATCCATTGGTTCTCTGTGCAGCCTGCAAACAGACCTGCCAACATGATGAGTATCAGTAGTTTATGTTTCATATTGCTTTTATAATTATCAACAAAAAATTATCAACAAATCAACAAATAAACGGATAAACCTATCAACCCTATTTGCAAATCCACTGACTCGGGTTGAGTATCGTGCGGTCTTTATAGACTTGGAAATAGAGTTCCGTCTTGTTGTCCTGTTCGGGGTCGGAGTAGATAGTGCCGAGTTTTTGCTTGGTCTCTACTTTATCTCCTTGTTTTACAGCCAGTTTGCTTAGGTTGGAATAGACGGTTCGATAGTTACCGTGTTGCACAATCACTGCGTAGGTATTGCCCACGAGGAAGCAACTCGTTACCTCCCCCTTGTACACTGCGCGGGCAGATGCTCCGGCTGTGGTCTGCAGGTAGATACCTTTGTTGTCGGTTACTACATGCTCATATACAGGGTGCTGCTGCTTGCCGAATTGCCCGCTGATAAAGCCTTTCTCTACAGGCCATGGCAGTTTGCCTTTATTCTGCTCAAAACCGCCTGCTACCAGTTTCTGCTCCTTGGTGAGAGTCGTCTTAGTAGCGGTTTGCTTGCGCACCATCTCGTCAATCTTCTTGTTGAGTTGTGCGGCTTGTTGCTGCTGTTTCTTCAGTTTGGCTACCAGCGTCTTTTCTTGTTTCTGCAACTGGGTGAGCATACTCTGGTGCTTTTTCTCATCGCGTGCCAAGTTCTCTTGCTGGCGTTTGCGGCTCTGCAATGCCTGCTCTTTCGACTTGCGATGCTCCTGCAAGGCATCGTTCTGGATATCAATCTCCGTCTGCGTGCGCTCTATGCGAGCCACTTGCTCTTGGCGAAACTTGGCAAACTCCTGCATGTAGCGTACTCGCCGCACCATCTGCTGAAAACTGTCAGACGATAGCACAAACAGCAACGGCGATTGCTGCATCTGCGCATAGTGGCTCTCTCTGACCAAGCGTGCATAGTCGGCTTTGTAGGTCTCCAAGTCCGCTTGTAGCGAGTCGCGTTTCTGTCCGAGCAGCGTCATCTCATCGTCGAGAGCGGTGATCTCGCTGCCCAAAGTATGAATCAGTTGCCGTTGCGTCTTGATGTTTTTGTTGAGCAACTGCAGTTTATTGAGTGTCGAGGTCTCGTCTTTCTTGGTTTGATTGAGCATCTTATTGGTGTTCTCAATCTGTTTCTGCAGTTCTTGCTGTTTCTTCTGCAGGTTCTTCACCGACTCAGCACCGGCACTCAGCGAGAGCAACAACGCACATATATATATAAGGAGTCGTTTCATTTCAATAGTTGCTTGATGTCTATTTGTTGGTAGCGTGTTAGGTCTGCACCCCGTGTGCGAACAGGCACATCCGTTTGCCGAGCGGGGTAGGTAAGACGCAACATAATCGTCTGTTTGCCGGTCGTATAGCCTACAAATGCCTCGTCTTCGCCCGTGGGCAATTCCCCTGTGGCTAAGGCTTGCAGGTCATTATAACTGACAGCGGGTTGAAGATAACGATTGACTTCTTCGTAGGTGGCTACGGCATACTGTCGGTTGATTTTATCAATACCCGTTATCTGCTTGGGGGTTGCCTCTATGCGGAGCATCTCGATACCCAGCATAGGCATGATGCTCAGTATGACAATCGAATCACGCACCGTCTGCATGGTGCAAGTGGCACGCAGTGTCTGTTCGCCTATCGTTACCACCCCTTGTGCATTCTGCATTAGGCATGTATGCCATTGGCTTTCAGTCGTTTGTGCTTCTTGCTCTGCCTCTGCTTGCTGTGCTTCGGTTTCTGTCTTGGCGATATGTTGGGTTGTGTGGCAACTCGTCATACCTACAGCAAAACCTACTCCGACAGCCAACACCGTGATGATTTCAAAAGCCGTGCCAAAGGCTACCTTGGTGGCGATGGCAAACGCATTTCTCGTTGTGCGTTGGATAGCGTTTCTAACTTCGCGCAGAATATATCTCAGTACTCGTAAGTCCATATCTGTTTTGCTATTTCCGGTAAGTGCCTATTTTACAATCTCTTGCAGGTGTTGCTCTATCTCTTTTGAGTTCTCGGGGTCGGCATTCTGCATAGCCTTCTTGATGTAGAAAGTCGCCAGTGTATCTTGTCCTTGCAGGTGCAAAATCCATGCGTAGGTATCTAAGAAAGTGGGGTTGTTGGGCTGCTCACGAATGGTAATCTGGCTCATCTGCTCAGCCTTGCGCAAGTCCCCGCCCGAGATGGCAAGCAGATACGCATAGTTGTTGAGAATCAATAGATTAGACGGGTCGATGCGCAAGATGTGTTCATATTCTGCCATAATCTGCTCAGTCGGTGCACCAATAGCCGAAAGCAGGTCTGCCCGAAAAAGCAAAAACTGCAAATCGTCCGGATTGAGAGCCAAATAATCATCGATGGCGGCAATGGCTTTTTTAGGCTTACCCTCTATGAGGTAGATTCTATATCGGTTTAGCGCACTCATACCGTCATAGCCTTGTAGTTGGTCTATTCGGTCTTGCGCTTGTATGGCTTGTTTATACTTGCCGTTCACCAAAGCGGCTTGGCGCATATAGTCCCATACATTGGCATCTTTGGGGTTGAGCCGAGTGGCTTGTTGCATTACCGTGAGCAACTCCTTGCGAGCGGTCTTGCTGTCCTGCTTGTATAGGCAAAGAGCATAGTGATACCAGTGATCGCACGGGTCGAGCAGGTAGGCTTGCCGAAAATAATCGAATGCCAAATCCGTCTGCTTGATAGCATTGTAGATAACGCCCAAATAGTCCTTGGTGGTGGCGTCTTGCGGATTGAGTTGCTCGCAGAAAAGTAGTTGCTGCAATGCCTCGGGATAACGCTCCTGCTCAATGCTTTGGCGGGCAGCGAACCAATAATAGGTAAACTGTTGCTCGCGTTCTGTGGGCAACGGTTGCGCTTTCGGTTTCTTCGCCCATACGGGGAGAAGAAAAAGCAAAGATAGGAATAGTGTAGCAATACGACGCATAGTCTGCTTCTATTTTACGCCGCTGTGTCCGAAGCCGCCTGCTCCCCGTTCGGTGTCGCTCAGCGTCTCTACCTCTACTACTTCGGGTTGCTCGTGGCGGGCAATCACCATCTGAGCAATACGCTCGCCGCTTTCGATAGTCTGCGGTTCTTGGCTTAGGTTGATGAGGATAATGCCTATCTCTCCGCGATAGTCGGCGTCGATAGTTCCCGGACTGTTCAGTACGGTCAGCCCTCGTTTTAGTGCCAACCCGCTGCGAGGGCGTATCTGTGCTTCGTAGCCTGCGGGCAACTCCATAAACAGACCTGTGGGGAGCAACTTGCGCTCCAGAGGTTGCAAGGTTACAGGTTCTGTCAGATAGCAGCGGATGTCCATTCCTGCCGCCTCTCGGCTCTCATACCTCGGCAACGGATTGTTGCTCTTATTGATAAATCGTATCGTCATAAATGTGCTTTTTTATTGTTCTTTCCCTTTTTAGAACCGCTTTTCTACCAGCACTTTCAAGCCGTCGGGTATAATCTCGATATGGATGTCTTTGGGCATATCTACAGGGTCTCCGTCGATGTGGAAAGGAGCGGCTTCTTCGCGCTCAAGCGTTATCTCGCGAGTGCGAATCGTATCCATAAATAGGCTGTTGTCAATACTCTTGGTAAATAGTCGCAGTGCCAATCCGGGCGCACCCAATAGTGCATTGTTGCTCATGATACATATATCCATCAAGCCGTCTTGTATGCTGGCTTTGGGTGCAATATATGCTTCGTAGCCCCATTGGCTCGCATTGGCAAAAGTAATCAGAAACGCCTTGTGCGTTACATCAATTCCTTCGCCTACCAAATGATAGGTCTGCGCCTTGTAGGTAAGCACATCCTTTACGATATTCTCGAAGTATGTGCGGAAACCCCGTTTCGTACTCCCCGCAAACTGGTCTGCAATCAGTGCGTCAAACCCCGTGCCGCAGGTGCTGACAAATAGTTTGCCGTTTGCCAATCCGTAGTCGGCATAGATAGCCTCCGAGTGGTTGAGCAACTCGATTGCACGCGCTGTCTGAACGGGAACGCCGATGTGGCGTGCAAATCCGTTTCCGCTTCCCATAGGCAGAATGCCCATCGCCGTTTGGGTATCGCGCAATCCGCGTGCCACTTCATTCACCGTGCCGTCACCTCCCACTGCCACTACTGCCTCAAAACCCATCTTTGCAAACTGGCTCGCCAACTCGGTAGCATGTCCCGCACGCTCGGTGAATACGATATTGGGCAACCATTGCTTGCTATCCAATAGTTGCAGTATCTGCTTCGGCAATTTCTTCTTATTATTCTGCGTACCCGATATGGGATTGATGATAAATGCGATATTCTTCATACCTTCCGTTGTCTTTTGTTGATTTTTGTCTCCTAAACACTCCGTTCTGCGAGGTGAGAAGGATAGGGGACTATTGTGTATTCCGTATCGTGCATGCGCACAAAACTGCGCACAAAGTTACGATTTTTTTTGCACATATACAAACTTTTGTGTAACTTTGCAGCCTACTAACTAATTTCTATCCATATATGGACACACTCTTTTCATCCGCCGACATCGAGCAACTCGGGCAACACGGCGTCTCTCTTGAGCAGGCAGAACAACAGATGCACGCTTTCCAAACAGGCTTCCCGCCGCTCGATATTGTCGCTCCCGCTTCTCGCAAACAGGGTATTCTTGTACCCACCAAAGTGCAGCAAGAAGAATATATTTTGGCTTGGCAGCAGTACCTCGACGAAGGACATCAAGTGCTGAAGTTCGTACCTGCCAGTGGGGCAGCAAGCCGAATGTTTAAGAATCTGTTTCAGTATCTTGAGGATGGTATCGAAACCGATTTTATTCGGGAGTTTCTTGCTAATATCGGCCATTTTGCTTTCGGGCAACAACTGTCCGGACTAAGTGGACAAGATGCTGTACACCATCTGCTATATGATATGCACTATGGTGAACTGCCCAAGGGGTTGCTCTTGTTTCATAAATACCGCGATGAACCCCGCACACCTGCTCTCGAACATCTGGTAGAGGCGGCTCTCTATGCTCAAAGCAAGGGCGTGGCTGCACTCCATTTTACTGTTTCTCACAACCATCTGCCCCTCTTTCGGCAGCATATTGCTGACCATCTGTTAGCCTATCAAAATAAGTATGGTGTGCGGTTCGATATCTCTTTCTCTGAGCAGTTGCCCGCCACCGATACATTGGCTGCCAATCCTGACGGCACGCCTTTCCGTGATAATCAAGGCAAACTGCTCTTTCGCCCGGGAGGACACGGTGCCCTCATTCATAACCTCAACCAACAGGAAGCCGACATCGTCTTTATCAAGAATATCGACAATGTCGTGCCCGATAGATTGAAAAAAGATACCGTCCGTTGGAAACAGATACTCGCAGGTGTATTGGTTACGGAGCAACAGCGTATTTTCAGCCGTCTGCAAGACCCTACTTTATCCCCCGAGGAACGAACAATGCTCAATCGCCCTATACGCGTCTGTGGTGTGGTAAAGAATACGGGAGAACCCGGAGGTGGTCCGTTTATCGTGCGGGATAATGCCGGCAATCTTACCTATCAGATATTGGAGTCATCGCAAATCAGCGACCCTGCATTGATGGCACAATCTACCCACTTCAACCCCGTTGACTTGGTTTGCGCTATCCGTGATTATCAAGGAAATAAATTCAACCTGCCCGACTATGTTGACCCCAACACCGGCTTTATCTCACACAAGTCGAAAGATGGTAAGGAACTGTTGGCACTCGAATTGCCGGGCCTGTGGAATGGTGCAATGGCGCATTGGAACACTATCTTTGTGGAGGTCCCTGTCTCTACTTTCAATCCCGTAAAAACAGTCAACGACCTTCTTCGCAAGCAACATCAATAGACAAATATGGCTCTTCCGTTGCCACAAGCGAAAGCCAAGGAACAAGTTATTATATAGGAAAATCACATATCTAATAAACTTTACCGATTGATGTGGAAGCCTGTTGCGTTTTGCGTGAGGACTTTGGCATAGTGGAGATACACGACCAATATGGGTATTTTCGGGTGCGCTACTACGCAATAGATGTGCTATCCTCTCCGTTTGTTATAGGGAAAAATACCCACTCTGACAGGTAGGGTTGGCAAATAGAACTTTTATTTTGTGCAACCAACTATTTGTTGTAATTTTGCGGTCTCAAACGGAAGAATAGTGTTTTCCAACGGAGAATATGCTTCGAAGAAAGCCTATCTTCCAAGACAGAAGAAAGTCTGTTTTTAAGGTATAAAAGATTGTGTTTGGTTTCTTTATTATTTTGCTATTCCTCGTAGTGGGGAATATCGTTTCGTGGGCAATAGGGGGTATCATCCCCGGGAGCGTGATAGGTATGCTTTTGCTCTTTATCTGCCTGTGTCTTAAGTGGATACACCCGCATCAGATACGCGTTGCCGCCACTGCTCTGACAAGCAATATGTCGTTTTTCTTTGTACCCGCTATGGTGGGTATTATGGAGCAATGGCAGATTATCCGTCTGAACCTTGCAGGTTGGCTCGGTATTCTCATTCTCTCTACGCTCGCTATCATGGTTAGCAGCGGGATTACTATGCAAGGGATGGCGCATTTGGCACAACGGCTAAGCAAGAAAGGAGCGGCTCATGCGTGATGTAGTCTGCTCTGTTCCGTCGCTGCTGATGCTCACTTTTGGTGCGTATTTGCTCGGACTCTTCTTGCAGCGCAAGTCGGGGTGGACACTGCTTCACCCATTCTTGATATGCATACCCGTGCTGGTAGCCACGCTTTGTATTCTCGACATCCCCTACGATACCTATTCGCAAGCCAATCAGGCGATTACCTTCCTGCTCGGGCCGAGTGTGGTAGCCTTAGCGCTGTCGCTCTATGAGGAGATAGATACGATACGCCGCAATGCTTTGCCTATCACGGTGGCAGTATTGGTGGGTGCGCTGGTAGGTATAGCAAGCGTTTATGTATCGTGCAGAATGCTCCATTTGGATGGGATGTGGGTGCGCTCTTTGGAGGCTAAGTCGGTTACTACCCCTATTGCAATGGACATCACCCGCTCGCTTGGCGGCAATGAGTCGCTATCGGCGGTGTCGGTGATCATCACGGGTTTCTTGGGTTCGCTTATCGGTCCGTTCGTGCTGCGGCTCTGCCATATCACCAACCCGGTTGCCAAAGGGCTTGCCATGGGGTGTGCCGCCCACGGATTAGGAACGGCACGCGCCATCGAGTTGGGAGCATTAGAAGGGGCTGTCAGCGGTCTGTGTATCGCGCTTATGGGTATTGCTACAGCTATCCTCGTACCGCTCTTTCATATTGTCCTACCTGTCTGGTAACGGCAAATCAAGTCTTATTTTTCGCAAGCAGCAATCCAAAACACGCAGCCGAAAAGGCTATGGCACGCTTATTGTACGATTCCGTATCGGATAATTAAAAATTACACTCCAATGGAATCAAATTCATGTCCTTTTGTTCCCAATTTCCTGCTTGGTTGTGCAGGTGGGATACAATACTTGTCGCTGAAAAAAGTGAGCAAGAACCCGCGCAAGTCGCAAGAAAAAACGCTTCGTGCCATCCTTACTTATGCGCGTGATACCGAGTACGGTAAGGAGCATCACTTTGCTGAGATACTCGAAGCCCCCAACGATACCGAACTCTACGCACGCTATCATAAGTATGTGCAACTGAATGATTATGAGGACCTTCGTCCGTATGTGGAGAAACACAAACACGGCGAGGCAAACATCCTCTTCCCTGGCAAACCGATTATGTACGCCACCACCTCGGGTACGACCAAAGAGCCGAAGTGGGTACCTATCACCAAAGAGTATCTGAACAATATCTACGGTAAGATGACCAAGGTATGGCTCTTCAACTTCATCAAGAACCGTCCGAAGGTGTTTACGGGTAAGATTGTGTCGATAGTAGGCAAGGTGAAAGAAGGCGAAGCACCCGACGGCACAATGTATGGTTCGGTGAGCGGCGTTACGCAACGCGACTGCCCTAATTTCGTCAAGAAACTATACGCATCCCCCGCATCGGTGTTCTCTATCGAGGACTACACCGCTCGCTACTACGCTATCATGCGTATGGGTATTGAGCGCAATGTAACGCTTATCGTTACCGCCAACCCATCGACTATCGTTGAGATGCAGAACAATGTGAATGAGTACTTTGAGGACTACTGCAACGACATCGAGCACGGTACGCTGAAAGCCGAACTGAATATCCCGCAATGGATACGCGACAGTATTCAGCCCTACTTGAAGCCCAACCCCGACCGCGCCAACGAACTGCGTGCGCTCAAGGCCCGATACGGCACCGTGTTGCCCAAGCACTACTGGCCTAACCTGCAGATTCTCAACACTTGGAAGTGCGGAAACACCAAGGTGTATGTAGATAAATTCAAGGACTCGTTCCCTCAGGGTATGCTCCATCAGGAGTTCGGCTATTTCGCATCGGAGTGCCGCTTTGGTTTGGTGTTGGACGACACGCTCAATACCGTGCTCTTCCCCCATTTCCACTACTACGAGTTCGTGGCTGAGGACGAACTGGAGAGCGAGAACAAGCATTTCCTCCAACTATGGGAACTGCAGAAAGGCAAACGCTACTGCCCGTATGTTACCACTTTCGCCGGGCTTTATCGCTACAACATGAACGACCTTGTAGAGGTGGGTGATTCGTTCTGCAACACGCCGACCGTCCACATGATTCAGAAGGTGAATGGTATCGTAACGATGACGGGCGAGAAACTGCACGAACGCCAGTTTATCGAGGCGGTACACGAGGCTGAGAAACAGACGGGCATGCAGACCAAGTTCTTCGTCGGCTTTGCTGATATGGAGTTGTCGGCTTATCATTTCTACTACGAGTTTGCAGACCAACAGACTACGCAAGAGCAGGCCGAGGAGTTTACCAAGGTGGTAGATAAAGTGCTGAAAGACATCAACATAGAGTATGCCGCCAAGCGTGCGTCGTTCCGCGTGAAAGACCCGATTACGCACCGTTTGGTAGAGCAGTCGTTTGAGAAGTTTAAGGCGGAGTGTATCGCTGAGGGTGCACGCGACGGTCAGTTTAAGATGAACCTGCTGCTGCAAGACGAGAAGCGCCACGCTAAGTTTAAGAAACTGGTGATTGAATAAAGCCGCTTGGCTATATTGCTACACAAACAGAAACTGTCTAACAACGGAAAAATGTTAGACAGTTTTTTGTTTAGGTGAGCCTGCGTAGCAGCATTCTCTACATTCTCTCTATTCGGGACAAAATAATAATTTAATGGAGAACTATCAGAGCAATTAATGGTCAATTAACCGCAACATAGAACCAAAGCCATCAACGGAGAACTTATACAATGCATAATTATATGTCTAATTACATGGTAATTATATGTTGAAAAGCCAATGGTAATTACATGTTTAATGGCCAATTAACCGTAACGGAGACCTAAGACTACTAGGTTGGGGAATCAATCGAATAGGGTGGGGTTGTCGAGGTCGAAACGCTTGAGGATATTGTGCATCAGCGTTTCGCGAATCAACTTACTGCGGTTGGTGATGGTATATTTGTCGCAGTACCTTTGTAGCGCACGCATCTCGCTATCGTTGAGCATGATACTCACACGATGGCTTCTGCGTGCCTTAGATACTCTCTTGTTTCCCACGGTCGGTACGGTTTTATCAGAAGAACAGTCCCAATCGCACCCCCGCATGCAAAATACTGCGCCCTGTGTGGTTGGTAAACGAAGTGTCTTCTATGGTTTCTTTTACTTCTATCTTTGCTTGCTGCCATTGCACATCGGCGGCGATATAGAGCGACGACTTGGCACTCAGTCGATAGCAATAGCCTATGTTCGCCCCGGCGTAGAGGCCGCCTTGATAATCCTTGCTCAGTGCCACGCCGTAGCCCAACGACAGCCCTACCATCGGTGCATGCTTCTGCTGCAAGAGCGGTATGCGTGCCACCAACTGAATCGGCAAAAAGGCGTATTTCTGTCCGCCGCAAAACTCGCCCGAGTAGCCCACACCGCCGCCGAGGAAGATGCGCTTGCCCAACATATCATACGAGCCGACCAGCAGGTTCGCCCCGAAATAGCCGCCTGTGGTGTCCGCGGGGATAAACGCTGCACCGCCTGCCAACTCTACCGCTACCGACACACGCTTTGTGGCGGCCGCTGCGTTGAGTGTTGCTATATCTTGCTGAGTGTCAGTTGTCTGCGTCTCTTGTCCCACCGAAAGCACATCCTCTCGCGGGTACTGATAGCGTGCCCCCGAGGCGTCTTTCAGCACCACTACTTCTTCGTTCTCAAAGACGATCGTTCCTACCACTATCGCACCCGTGCGCAGCGTCAGCACCTCAGCCTGCGCACACACGGCGCACGCCAAAACCGCTATCGGCAAGAACCATTTTTTTATCACTGAAATCATCTGTTCTAAGTAAGCATTTTCTCCGGCAAGTACTTCTCTATCCAAGGCAAAAACTCCCGATATACAAAGATTATTTTACCATATATGGCGAAGGGGTATTCTACCAAAGTAGGAGATATTTTCTTGATACGCAAAGGTCTTTCCACCCTAACCGCTTGCAAAGGTAACAAGAAAAGTTGAATTGCGCAAATCTTTCTGCCTTTTTGCTTACTATTCATTTGAAATGACGAACGAATCTATATGCTTGTTACCGCAGTCGTTGCCTGCTTACTGCTCACTGGTTGCCCATCAAAAATAGGACACCGGTTGCCCTCAAAAATAGGACACACCTATCTACATAGTTTATTGCCGATTGTTAAGATTAGGCTCGATAGACGCTATTTCCCGTCAATGTACTGTCTATGTACCACTTATCACCCTACCACTACCCTACCACTCACCACCCTTATAGCAGCCTAAAAAGTATCATTTGTTAAGATTGCACTTGCGCTCCCCGACTCCTGTTTGCATATTTCGTAAAAAAGTACTAACTTTGCACGCATAAAGAATCATTCCACAGGAACGATATGACAAAGAAAGATATTTCTACTATGGCAAAGAACGATACATCTATTATGACAAAGACAAACACACCGGCAGAGACAAAGCCTGCAAAGGCAAAGAAAGAGGCAATCGGCAAGGAAATAAAATTGGAGACCGTTCTGTTCACATGCCGCGACCTGCTGCGCGGGAAAGCGTCGATGGCAGATAAACGCGATATGCTGCTCACATTGGTGTTCCTGCGCTTTGTGGGCGAAAAGTTCGACCTGCAGCGGCAACGCATCTTGCGCGATTTTGAGCAAGATGGTTTCGACCTCGTGAAAGACCAAGCCTATATCGCTGCCAAAATAGAAGACCCTAACTTCTACGAAGATGTGTTCTATCTCTCGCCCGAGTGCAGGTGGGAGATGGTGCTTGCTTTGAAGGCGGATGCTACACTCAATACGCAGTTGGATACTATCCTCAACCGTATGGAGCAGGAGCATACCACCCTGCGTGGGGCGTTGCCACAGAAGATTTTCACCTCTGCCAATGTAGAGCCGAAAGTCATCAAGTCGGTGATTGACGAGGTGAACAAGATTACCAATGCCAATTTCCACGAAGGCGACCTGATAGGGCGTGTGTATGAGTATTTCCTGCAGGCGTTTGCCGTCAATGCCGAGAAAGAGGAGGGCGAGTTCTATACGCCGCATTGCATAGTGGAACTTATTTCGTCGCTGATTGAGCCTTTCGACGGAACGCTGTACGACCCTGCGTGCGGGTCGGGCGGTATGTTTGTGCAGTCGATGCGCCTGATAGAAGCCCACGGCGGCAACACCAAGGCGGTGAATGTGTATGGGCAGGAGAGCCAGCCGGAGACTTACCGACTTGCCAAGATGAACCTCGCAGTACGCGGTATCAGTCATAACCTCGGCGAACAACCCGCATCTTCGTTTACCAACGACCAGCACATAGGGCGTTGGTTCAACTACATCATGGCAAACCCGCCTTTCAACCTCAAGAAATGGCGTACCGACGAGGAACTGACCACCGACTATCGCTGGGACGGCTACGGACTGCCGCCCGTAAGCAATGCCAACTATGCGTGGATACTGCATATCCTGGCGCACTTGGAGAAGCAACGCGGTGTGGCAGGTTTCCTGCTGGCAAACGGGGCGTTGGGTGACGAGGATACGCGCCTTATCCGTCAGCGGCTTATAGAGAACGACAAAGTGGAGGCGATTATCATCCTGCCGCGGGAGATGTTCTATGCCACCGATATATCCGTTACACTGTGGATTCTCAATCAGAACAAGCGTGGCGGAGAGTGGCACGGGCGCAAGCAACGCAACCGCGAGGGGGAGATACTCTTTATGGACTTGCGCACATGGAACACGCATATTGCCACCTACAAGAAAGATAAGGGACAGCAGAAATCGGTGGTTCTCACGCCCGAACAGATAGCCGAGGTGGTGCATATCTATCAGACTTGGCAGGCAGAGGGTACCGACGGCAGCACTTACGCCGTACCCGAACTATACAGAAGTGTGTCGCGCAGCGAGATTGCCGACAAGGGGTGGAGCCTCGTGCCGAGCAAATATATCGAGTTTATCGACCATGATTTGGACATCGACTATTCGCGTGAGATGGAGCGTATCCAAGGCGAGATGCGGTCGCTCCTCGCCGATGAGCGCAAAAGCCAAGAGGAACTTCGTGCCGCTTTCCGCGCTATCGGGTATGAGGTAGAAGAAACTATCTAAAAACGCGGGAATCATAGAAATTTAGTCAAATAAAAACGCGGGAATCATAGTCGGATTTGCATAAGTCAATAAAAATCAGTAACTTTGCAGTGTATAGCCAAGGCAATAATAGTTGCTTGCTGCGCTACTCAAATACATCGGATAAAAAGACAACTTATTAGGCTTGATAGATATGACAAATAAGAAGACATCCGTATCGGCAACCCACGCCGACCATATAACAAGCAATATATTGCTATACACCACCGATACGGGCAGTGTGAGCATACAAGTGCGATATGAGAACGGCACTTTTTGGCTGACGCAAAAGCGTATGGCAGAGTTGTTTGGCGTGGATGTGCGCACTATCAACTATCACTTGAAGGAAATCTACCAAAGCGGAGAACTACAACAAGAGGCAACTATCCAAAAAAATCGAATAGTTCAAAAAGAAGGTACCCGAAATGTGGAGCGTAGAACTTTTTATTTGCATAAATCATTGTGATTTGGTAACTTTGCAAGGTTATAATAAAATTCGTATCAATCAATAGCATAAACAATAGATACTATGGCAAACTCACGAGGTTCAGAATGGAGAAAATGGGATTTGCATATGCATACCCCAAAGTCAATACACAATAATTATGGTGGGGACAATGATGTAATATGGGACAAATACATTGCGGCATTAGAGCATCTTCCTGAGGATGTGAAGGTAATAGGTATAACAGACTATTATTTCATAGATGGTTATGAGAAGGTTATGGAATATCGAAAGAAAGGACGATTGAAAAATATACAAAAGATATTTCCCATACTTGAATTTAGAATAGATACTTTTGGAAGCGGTAATGAGAATACTTTACAAAAGATAAACTTACATATACTTTTTGATATAGACGAATCTTGTTTGTATAGGGAAATCAATAAGATTAAAACTGAATTTATAGGGCAAATTCCTATTACGAGATTGGATCGTTATAAGACAAAGATGCTATCTATGGAAAATTTTGTATTATTGGGCGGTGACTTGCAAAAAGGATTTAGAGACTTCATACCTCCAACGGACAAGGTTTTTGAATTGTTGGAAAGTTCTACATGGAAAGGAAAAACTTTTTGCTTTTTAGGATATAAAGAATGGTCCAATTTGGAAAAGAATAACCAATTGAAACCCCTTAAGAAAGACTTGTATGAACATGTAGGTGCGTTTTTTAGTTCCAATTATGACACAATTAGGAAAAATCAGAATTGGCTTAACGAATATGGAAAAAAGCGTCTATTACATTCTCTTGATATTCACGATTTTGACTTGTTAGATACAGCAAATATAGATACAAATGATGTTTATCAGAATAGTCATAAGTATTGTTGCTACACATGGATAAAAGCGGATACTACTTTTGAAGGACTTAAACAAATTCTGTTTGAACCGGATGAGCGTGTATGTGTGCAGTTAGAAAAACCCGATTATAAGGCACCATTCCGAGTAATTGATTCTATCTCTTTGGATGAGAAGTCTTTTTGGAATGATACAATCTATCTGAATGGTAATCTAAATACAATAATAGGTGGACGCTCTACAGGGAAATCGACTTTACTAAATGCTATTGCCCGCAAGTTAGATTGTCCTATTGAAAAACTAACGCAGAAGGATGGATATAATGACTATATTGAGGAACATTTCAGCGGAGTGAGTATCCATTGGAGCGATGGACAGGAGGACAATACACGAGATGTAGATTATTATCCACAGAGTTATATGTATCAAATTGCCAATGATGGGAAAAAACTGGATAGAATAATATGTGATAATATCATGGAGGACAAGAAGGATGCTATTAGTAAATATATAAAAAATAATAACCAATTAGAAACAGATTTGCATACTACCATTTTATCACTATTCCAAGAACAAGAAAAATATAAGGCTCTGAGTTCACAATTGCGGGAAAAAGGAAATAAGAGTGCTATTAGCAAGGAAATAGGTGATTTGGAAATAAAAGTGAAATCTCTTACTGATCAAACGCAAATAACAGAAGCAGAAATAGAGAGATATAAAGCAGATACGGAGACTCTATCCCAAATAGAGCAAAAGAACAATGCTATTCATAGAGATATTACAACATTGGAGTCCCTAATAAATACACCAATTCTTGCATCTAATTTCCCTCAAAAATATGATGTCCTATCAGAAAACACAAGGGAGCACCTGATCAAAGTTTACTCAAATATAGCAGAAACAGCAAATGAACAGTGGGTAAATCAAATAAAGGAAATACTGCAAACATTACATACTGAACAAGGTAACAATGAGCAACAATACAACACAATAAAGAATACTCCACTATACATTAAGTGTAAACAATATTATGATAATAACAAAGAACTTAATTCTATACAAACACGATTGAGAGAGGAACAAAAGAAATTGCATGAGTTTGAAGAACAAGAGACTATCTGTAATAAATGCAAACAGGAAATAGACAATTTAGTGAAGAAAATAGTCGATCAGTATATACAGTTTCAGACAAATACCAATGCTGTATGTCGAGAGTTGTCTATAAAACGGAATGACCTCACAATCGCAGCGCACACTATATTTTTGCGGGATGATTTGTACGATTTTTTGAAAGAAAGATTCATTATTCGGAGTACCGAGCAACAGAATTATATTGAAAAGTTGGCGAATGAATATGCCGAGCAAGGTACAATTGAGGACTATATACGCAAGGCACTCAATAGTGAAATTGTGTATAAATCCACACATCATGCCCAAGAGGTGATGACGGCTCTATTATCGCAAAATTGGTATAAATACCAATTTGATGTCATCTACCAAGATGATAAGTTTACCGAAATGTCGCAAGGAAAACAAGCCTTTGTTGTACTTAAATTATTGCTAGATTTTAGTAAGAAGCAGTGTCCTATTTTGATAGATCAACCAGAAGACAGTCTTGATAATAGGGCTATTTACAAAGACTTAGTTGAGTATATAAGAAACAAGAAAAAAGAACGACAAATTATTCTTGTTACTCATAATCCTAATGTGGTAGTGAGTGCAGACGCTGAAAATGTGATTGTGGCAAATCAAAATGGGAACAATAGCCCTAATCAAAATGGCGTGAAATTTCACTACATCAATGGTAGTTTGGAAAATTCCAAAGATAAGAATGCTTGTGTAGGATCTATTTTAGAGTCTCAAGGCATACGAGAACATGTGTGTGAAATCCTTGAAGGAGGAAAAGAAGCATTTGAAAAGAGAGAAAAGAAATATGGTTTTAGATAAGCAAGTACATATAGCATCGTTGGGTGAGTATATAGAACAGGTGGATGTGAGGAATACGGAATTACATTATGGAGAAGATGATGTAATGGGGATTTCTACGACAAAAAGTTTTATATCCACAAAAGCCGATTTGTCAAATGTATCGTTGTCAAACTATAAGATTGTAGATAAATGGCAATTTGCTTATGTTGCAGATACTTCGCGTCGTGGAGACAAAATCGGTTTGGCATTTCAAGATACTTCTTCTTGTTTAGTGTCTTCAATATATACCACCTTTCGAGTGAAAGATGAGAGTGTGTTAGACCCATATTATTTGATGATGTATTTCAAGCGTCCGGAGTTTGACCGGTATGCACGGTTTCATTCGTGGGGCTCGGCAAGGGAGACTTTTACTTGGGAAGATATGTGCAATATCCAAATTCCGCTGCCGGAGATAGAGGTGCAGAGGGAGTATGTGGCAGTGTACAAGGCTATGCAACATAATCTGCAAACAATGCAGACCAAGTTGGACGACCTGAAATTGGTGTGCGATGGGTATATCGACCAAGTGAAGAAAACATCTCCATATATAAGTGTCGGGGAATGTGTAGAGATTGTAGATAGGAGCAATAAAGGACAATACATTAAAAGAGTATGTGGTGTAAACATTGACAAGGTTATTATGCCTACCAATGCTGACACTTTGAATGTGGACATTTCAAGATACAAGGTATTAGGAAAGGGGAATATCGTTTTTAGTGGAATGCAAACAGGACGAGATAATACCATACGAATGGCAATACACACAGAGGATGAACCTGTTGTGGTTTCTCCCGCCTATACTATATTCCGAATCAAATCAAAGAAGATATTATCGGAATACTTTATGCTATGGTTTCTACGGAAAGAGACTGATAGACGCGGGTGGTTTCTAAGCGATGGTAGTGTACGGGCTAATCTTGATATGGATAGATTATTTGAAGATGTGCAGATACCGATACCGCCGATAGAAGTGCAGAAGTCGATTGTGGCGATATATGATGTCTATAATCGTCGTAAGCAATATGCGGAGCGATTGCGGCAGATGATTAACGAGATGTGCCCTGTACTGGTGGCAATGACCTCCCCAACCCCTCCAAAGGAGGGGCTTTCAAAGTAAGAAAATAGAGAGTGCATGGGTTGCTTATCCCTTGCTTATCCCTTGCTGAATAACCCAATGAAGAAACGAGACTCCCCCTGCTCCCTTAGAGAGGGGAAACAAAATGAGGTGAAATAGTGTTCTTATAGTATTCATATAGCAAGCACTTACTCTATAGGGACTCCTAACCTTGCAACTTCGGGGCTAACCTTGCAACTTCAAGTGCTAACCTTGCAACTTAGTGGGAATTTTATAGAAAACAATAAAACGATATACGATTATGACGGGGAAACTATATGAAAGCGATTATGAAGAGGGCGTGATGCAGTTGCTGGCTGCCAACGGCTGGACGGCGACGCACGGTGAGGAGGTGGCGCACAGGCGGCTGTCGGAAGCCTTGATAGAAGATGACTTGCGCAGTTATCTGCAGGGGCGGTATGCCCAAGAGGCATTGGGCGACGACGAGACAGACGGTATCATAGCCAACCTGCGCAACACAGGTGGCGACACATTGTATCACACCTTGCGCAGTGTGGTGAGCCTCTATCGCGACGGGTATAGTTTTCATCGCTATCACAAAGACGAGGACTTGTTTGTGGAGTATATCGACTTTATGCACCCCGAGCGCAATGTATTCCGCTGCGTCAATCAGTATGTGGTGAGTTACAACGGCGGGCGCGATGTACGGATACCCGATGTGCTGCTGTTCGTGAACGGCATTCCCGTGTGTATCATCGAACTGAAGAACCCCACCGACTACAATGCTACAATAGCCAAAGCCTACGACCAGATACATATCCGCTACAAACGCGATATTCCGCACCTGATGAAATACTGTGCGTTGTCGTGTATCAGCGACGGCAGCAATACGCGTTTGGGTACGACATACACACCCTACGTACACTATTATGCGTGGAAAAAGATACATAACGAGGACAAGGCTTCCACGGCAGGACTGGCAGAACTGAACACACTGATAGCAGGCGCGTTTGAGCCGCAACGCTTGTTGCTCTTGCTGCGGGATTTTGTCTATTTTCCGGACCTGCAGACGCAGAAAGAAGAGGAGATAGTGTGCCGCTATCCGCAGTTCTTTGCCACGCAGAAACTATTTGCCAACATTATGCAGCATTTGCGCAGTGCTGGCGGAGACGGCAAAGGCGGTACGTACTTCGGTGCCACGGGGTGCGGCAAGACCTATACAATGCTGTTCTTGGCGCGACAACTGATGTTGCGCAGCGACAAAGCCCGTCTGGCAAGCCCGACCGTAATAATCATGGTAGATAGAGAGGACTTGCAAGAACAATCGGGTGCGTTGTTTTGCAATTCGTCGGATTTTCTTTCGGCAGGTATAGTGCGTGTGATAGAGAGTCGCGAGGACTTGAGCAAAGAACTGACGCTGCGCAGTTCGGGTGGGGTGTTTATCTGCACGATACAGAAGTTCTGCGAGGCGACAGGACTGCTCTCCAACCGCGGGAATATCCTCGTTTTCAGCGATGAGGCACACCGTACGCAGACAGGCGTGGGGGCACAACTGAAGATAGAAGGGCAGCGCGAGGCGATAAACGGGCACTACGATGCCAAGACAATGGGCGCGTTTGTAACCTACGGTTTTGCCAAATACCTGCGCGACGCGTTCCCGAATGCGACCTATGTCGGTTTTACTGGGACACCCATCGATGAGACGATACACGTGTTCGGCGGCGTGGTGGACAGGTACACAATGAAAGAGGCGGTGGACGATGGTATCACGGTGGATCTGAAATACATCCCCCGTCTGGCGCGGGTGATGCTCGACAAAGAGAAAGCCGCACAGATAGAGGCGTATTACAAGCAATGCGCCGACGAGGGTTCAAACGAAGAGGATGTGCGCAAGAGCAAAGAGGCAATGGCGAAGATGGAGGTGATACTGGCGGATGACGGACGATTAGGACGTGTGGCGATAGACATTGTGGAGCATTATGAACGGCTGTGCGATGCCAAACCCGATGTAGTACAGAAAGCGATGGTGGTATGCGCCAACCGACCTATAGCCTACCGCCTCTACACCAAGATACGGGAGGTGCGTCCGCAATGGTTCGAGGCAAAGCGGTGCGAGAACGAGAGCCTGCTGACCAGAGAGGAGTTGCAGCGTCTGGAGCCGCTGCCGATGGTGAACATGGTGGCGACACGCAATGCCAACGACCCGAAAGAGATGTACGACCTGTTGGGCGACAAACCATACAGAAAAATGCTGGACAAGCAATTCAAACAGGAGAAATCCAATTTCCGTATGGCGATAGTGGTGGATATGTGGATAACGGGATTCGATGTGCCGTGTTTGTCGGTGCTGTACAACGACAAGCCGCTGCAAAAACATACGCTGATACAGACCATCTCGCGTGTCAACCGCAAATACGAGGGGAAAGAGTACGGGTTGATAGTGGATTATATCGGCATACGGGAGAATATGCGCGAGGCGATAAAGGCATATGGCGGTGAGCAGTTTGGACCTACGGAAGATGATGTGGAGGCAGCCTATACAGTGTTTGTGAACGAAATGGAGGGACTGCGTGCGCTCACGCAAAACTTGAACTTTTCACCGTTCTTTGCGTCCGACCCGCTGACGCGGTTGCAGTTCCTGCAGCAGGCGGCGGAGTATGTGATGGCACAAGTGAGAAAAAGTCAGAAAGTGTCGTATCAAACACTTTTCAAACAACATGTGAAACGATTGCGCTCGGCGTATAATATCTGTCAGCCGGCGGGCGTATTGCAAGACGAGGAAACGGCATGGGCACAATGCTATATGGCGATTTGCTCGTTTGTGAGCAAGATGACGCAAGGGCAACGCGACACAGAAGCAATGAACCGCGAAGTGCAACAGATGGTGCGCGAGGCAATAGTGTGCGGCAGCGTAGAGTCAGTGTTCAAAGATAATGACGAAGAACAGATATTTACCGATGACTACTTGCGTGAAGTAGAAGCGAGCGTGAAACTGCCGCATACGAAATTTCAGATATTACTGCGTGTTTTGAAACGTGCTATCCGTGAATATAGCAGAACCAATAAAGTGGCAGCCAAGCGGTTCGACGATATGATGGAAAAGGTGGTGGAGGCGTACAACACACGCGACAAGTTGGATTTTGCCACCAATGTGGTCGGTGAGACGCTGGGCTCGATACAGGAACTGATAGACAACCGTGTGAACGAACTGTCGGGGCAGTTGGTGGATATATTTCACCAACTGCAGACCGACAAAAGCAAGTTCCGAGACTTGGGCATCACCTTTGAGGAAAAAGCATTCTACGATATATTGGTTGAGGTGCGTGATATGCACGGATTCGATTATCCGAATGAGCGATGTGTGGCGTTGTCGCGGAGTATCAATGAGTTGGTGGCGGGGACAGCAGTTTATGCCGACTGGTTGAACAATGGTACGCTGAAGCGCGACCTGGCACGCGATGTGTCGAAATTGCTGTATCGAAGCGGTTATCCGCCCGAGTGGGACGAAGAAGTGTTCAGAAAAGTATTGGAGCAGGTGGAAAACTTTAAGACCTATGAGAATGGGGAATGAGTGCGTGCATAAATGAAGAATGCATAATTACATGTCTAATTACTGTAGTAATTATATGTTTTTCTTTGTCTGTACACATCCCCTCCTATGGAGGGGATTGGAGAGGTCTGCATCGTCAATTACCCGCCATTAACGGAGAACCAATCCCCGGGAAAGTAGGGCTATGGCTTGCAGGTTTGAGAAAAAAGTAGTACCTTTGCAGCGTAATTTTTTAACTTTCGGATTATGACTACCAAAGGCAAAGTAATCAGTTGGGTATCCGCCATACTCGTCATTGCGCTCGCCGCATTTGTGTTCTTTAAGTTTTGCTTCGTCTATAGCGAAGGCACCAACGAAGGCGATATCAACTACTTCCAAAAAGAGGGCTTTATCTTCAAGACCTACGAGGGCAAGATGATTCAGACAGGCTACAACTCGAAGAACCAAAATGCCACCATACAGTCGAACGAATTTAAGTTCTCGGTAGAGGACGAGAATGTAGCCCGCCGGATAGACGAATGCAGCAACCAGCAGATTAAACTCCACTGGAAACGCTACCTCGGTACATTGCCTTGGCGTGGCAACAGTCAGTTTATTGTCGATAGTGTGATGTCGGCTGCACCCCGCACCAACAAGACGGTTCTGCCGCAATAATCATTGATTTTCTATACAGGCTTGGGCTGTATGGGGCTTAATCGCTCCGAGGCACCAAGCCGATTTTGTTTTTACCCTAAATATATTTCAACTATGCTTACTTCTCCACAAGATAACCTTGTAAAGATTTTTGAGTCCTCCTTCCGCGAGAACTGGGTGTCTGAGGCCGTAACCGACTATGGTACCTCGCATACACTCACCTACGGCGATTTGGCTACACTCATTGCGCAGATGCATGTCCTCTTTGAGCAATGCGGAATAGAGAAAGACGATAAAATTGCCGTAATGGGCAAGAACAACAGCAACTGGGTGGCTACCTACTTAGCCGCCGTTACCTACGGTGCCATCATCGTACCTATATTGCAGGATTTCAAGGCGAACGACGCTATCCATATCATCAACCACTCGGAAGCCAAACTGCTCTTCATCTCCGATGCCAACTGGGAAGGGATAGAGCATGAGCAGATACCCGATGTGAAAGCCGTGTTCTCGTTGGTGGATTGGCATCCTATCTCGGTGCACGACGATATCATCGCCGCTATCACTCCCGAGGCTATCCTCGGGCTCTTTGCGCAACGCTACCCCGAAGGTTATAAACCTACCGATGTGCATTATGCCGAGCGACCAAATAGCGAAGTGGCAAGTATCAACTACACCTCCGGTACGACGGGCTTCTCCAAGGGAGTCATCACTCCTTGCAATGCGCTGGCAGGTAATATCCATTTTGCTTTGGAGTCGCGCCTTACTTTCCGTGGTGCCCGCCATGTAACTTTCTTGCCGTTAGCGCACGCTTATGGTTGTGCTTTCGATTTCCTTTCCTGCCTTGCTGCGGGCGGACACACCTATCTGATTGGGCGCACGCCTTCAGCGAAGATACTGCTCAAAGCCTTTGCAGAGGTGAAACCGACAATCATCCTCTCGGTACCCCTTATATTGGAGAAGATATACAAGAAGATGATTGTTCCGCAAATCAGCAAAGCCCCCGTCAGTTGGGTACTCAAAGTGCCGTACCTGGACGAGTATGTGTTGGGTAAGGTGCGTGAGCAACTCATCAATGCTTTTGGTGGGGAGTTCTCGCAGATTATCATCGGCGGTGCACCGCTCAATGCAGAGGTAGAAGCCTTCTTGCGCCGTATCAAATTCCCTGTTACGGTGGGTTATGGTATGACCGAGACCGCACCGCTAATCAGTTTCACCAAATGGGAGCAGTTCCGCGCTAACTCGTGCGGACAGGTGCTCGACGGACTGATGGAAGCCAAGATAGAGAACCCCGATGCTGACGGAGTAGGGGAGATATTGGTGCGTGGTGAGAATGTGATGTACGGCTACTACAAGAACGACGAGGCTACCCGCCTGACGATGACGCCTGACGGATGGTTGCGCACAGGTGATTTGGGTATGATTGACGAGGATAAGTTTATCTATATCAAAGGCCGCTCAAAGACGATGCTGCTCGGTCCGTCGGGGCAGAATATCTACCCCGAGGAGATAGAGGCAAAACTCAACAACATGCCGTATGTGATGGAGTCGCTTGTCTTGCAACGCGGTACGCAGTTGATAGCCCTCGTCTGCCCCGATTTTGAGGCGGTAGATGCCGCTCATCTCAACGAGGAGCAACTGGCTGAGGCTATGGAGCAGAACCGTAAAGAGGTGAACCAACTGCTGGCTTCGTATGAGCAGATAGTGAAGATAAAACTCTATACCCACGAGTTTGAGAAGACACCCAAGAAGTCTATCAAACGCTTCCTCTATACCTCTATGGCGGAGGACTGATACACAATACTCAACTCTCACAGACGGGCAATGAATCTCTGTATCGACCAAGGCAACTCGCGCACCAAGGTGGCACTTATGACCGATGAGGGGCGGATTGTGAAGAACTTTGTCTATAAGTCGTTCACCTCCGCCGATGTGGAACGCCTTTTCTCGCTCTATCCAATCACCGACAGTATCATCTCATCGGTAATCAACATAGAGCCTGCTATTGTGAATACGCTACACCGCCAATCGAAACATTTTATCCTTTTCGACCACAACACACCAGTACCCATAGAGAATGGGTATGACACTCCCGAGACGCTGGGGCAAGACCGATTGGCTGCTGCGGTAGGGGCAATGGCACTCTGTCCGGGTGAGAACCTGCTGATTATTGATGCGGGGTCGGCTATAACCTACGATTTTGTCTCTGCGCAAGGGCGATACGAAGGCGGCAATATTGCACCCGGAGTGAAGATGCGGTTGATTATGCTGCGGCAGATGACCAAGAAACTGCCCTTGGTAGAGTTGGGTGAGAACGAACTGATACCTCTTTTCGGCACCAATACGCACGACGCTATCGCTGCGGGAGTGGTGCGTGGAGTGGGGTATGAGGTAAAAGGCTATATGCGCACATTAGGTGAACGCGTGGAGCATTTCCGTACCTACATCACAGGTGGTAATGCGCCATATATCCTCAACAACCTGCATTCGTCTGCCAAAAATGAATACCCTGCCCGCTACGAGAAACATCTTGTTCTGATAGGTCTGAACACCATTCTCCAATTTAATATCCACCGCAAGGAAACCCATATCGAAAAATAGGGAAAGCCATAGCAACGAGTAACTGTTGAGTAACAGTAGGTAGAGAGAGGTGTTTGCTGAAACACTACTCCTAAATATAAGCGTCAGAAACTATAGGGATATGGAGAGGTTTCGACACTTGTATTCTGTCGGTCGGTACAATAAGAACATGTGAGAAAGCAAAAGTGGCGATACAGTAGCAATGTGGTGTTTTGTAGGCTGATACAATACAATAAAATAAAAACTCCTACCTATTTTCTTTCTACTGTGCCATGATTTGGCAGTGTGAAGTAGTATTAAGGCATATCTTCGGGAAATAGAATCATGGATCTGCTCCCATCGGAATATGCTATTATGTCTGACCAACAGTCTGAAATTTTGTTTTACCAAAAGTTTGCAAGTAGGCAACTACAGCAATTTTCGTGTTTTCCGAAAGAAAATAGAGCAGTTCCTGTGTCCGCAACCGAAACGGATATGGGACCCATTATTATCAGTATAGATACCAGTGGTTCAATGGGCGGAAATCCTGTAGATTTTGCGCGACTGCTGGTCGTAGATGCGTATCGGATTGCGCAAAAAGAAAAACGGGCGTTATACTTGATTCAGTTTTCAGTAGGAGCATAATGTATAGATTTTTCAGGTGATACCGGTAAGGAAGAATTGCTGGAATTTCTCTCTGGTAATCGTAGTGGTGGGAGTGATGGAGAGGAAATGTTGTGGGCTATATTGCAACAATTAAAAGGGGAAACATATAATAAGGCGGATGCTCTTATAGTGAGTGATTTTGAATTTGCGTATTGTTATGGATTAGAAAAGGATATAAAAGAGGCGCAACAAAAGGGAGCGCGTTTCTATGCCCTGAATGTACGCCCCGATTCGGCTCATCCCGGTTATACTAAGTTGCTAGATAAAATATGGGAGATTCACCTATAAGCGGCTATTAAGAATGGGTATACTAAAAAAGGAACTGCGGAGTGCAGTTCCTTTTTTGGCGGAGAAAGGGGGATTCGAACCCCCGGTACAGTTACCCGTACGACAGTTTAGCAAACTGTTGGTTTCAGCCACTCACCCATCTCTCCGTTCGCGTTTATAAAGCATTGTTCTTTTCTACTCTCGCATTTTTGTAGCAGTTGTACAAAGTGCTTTCTTCGCAGAGCATTGCTTGGTGCTTTATTCTTCGCGGTACGACAGTTGATTTGTCTGAATTGTTGCTTTCTTCTCAAAAGCGGGTGCAAAGGTACGCTTTTTTTTTGAATTGTGCAAATCAAAGTTGTCGTTTTAGTTACTTTTTCTGCTTTTTTTTGGATATATCGTATTTTTGTAGTACCTTTGCGCCCGATTTCGACTTGCTTACCTCAAATCTATAGCCTAAACCCATTGAAAAGCCGAACAAAATAAAACAATAGATGAAGCAAAATACAGAGATAGAGCGCAAGTTTCTTGTTACTAATTTTTCCTACCGTCAACAAGCAACACGACATTTCGAGATTGTGCAGGGGTATTTGTGCAAAGACCCTGAGCGCACCATTCGTGTACGCATACGCGATGCGCGTGCGTTCCTTACTATCAAATCATCGAGCAAGCAAGGGGGCATTGCTCGTTTTGAATGGGAGAAAGAAATCGACGCAGCCGATGCACGCCAACTGCTCGACTTGTGTCTGCCCGGGGTGATAGAGAAGACCCGCTATATTGTGCCTGCCGTGTCTGTGCAGAGCCATACGGAGAAACCATTGGTATGGGAGATTGATGAGTTTCACGGGCGATTAGAGGGGCTGACCCTTGCGGAATTGGAATTGGAAGACGAGAACCAACCCTACGAAAAGGCTGATTTTGTAGGTGAGGAGGTAACGGGCAACCCGCGCTACTACAATGCAAATATGTAATAAGGTACAAAAACTAATTTAGCGAACAACATGAGAAAAAAGTATAGAATTATCTTGGGCGTGGTCTGTGCGGTGGTTGCTGCTGTGGGCGTGGTCTGCGTAGAGCAGTACTATCGCCTGTGTGTGAGCAACTTACGCGCTTATGACGGCGAACAACACGCCTATCGTATCTACCCCGAGAGTAGTATGGATTCGGTGATGACGCTTGTCGGTACCGACTATGAGATTGCTTCGATGTGGAACCTGAATTTTCACGCTGAGCAGATGGATTTTACAGCCCCTATGCCCGGTTACTATCGTTTCCCCGCAATGATGGGCGACCGCTATTTTATCCGCCGTCTGCAATTAGGCGAGCAGACCCCTGTGCGGCTGACTTTCAACCACTATATCCGCACGCGTGAGCAGTTGGCGGGTAAGTTGGCATCGAGCCTGCTATTGGATAGTGTGGATATCCTTCGCCGATTGGAGAGCGATGAGTATATGGCTCAGTACGGGCTCAATAAGGAGACCTCGATATGCCTTTTCATTCCGAATACCTATGAGGTCTATTGGACTATCTCGCCCGACCAACTCTTTGAGCGGATGTATAAGGAGTACAATAAGTTCTGGAACGAGCAGCGTCGTCATAAGGCTGATTCTATAGGGCTGACGCCTGTAGAGGTGGCGATAGTGGCATCGATAGTAGAGGGAGAGACCCACAACAAAGAGGAGTTGCCCATCGTGGCGAGCCTGTATCTGAACCGTGTGCACCGCGGTATGCACTTGCAGTCGTGTCCGACGGTGATTTATGCCAACGGCGATTTTACGCTGCGCCGTGTGCTCAAACGCCACTTGACTATCGATTCGCCATACAACACCTACAAGTACCCGGGATTGCCTCCCGGACCTATTCGCTGCGCTGCGCCTGCCACCTTGGATATAGTGCTCAATGCACCTGAGACCGACTATTTGTATATGTGTGCCAACCCGGATTTCTCGGGTACGCATATCTTCTCCGATCACTATGGTCAGCACGCTGCCGCTGCCGTAGAGTATCGCCATCAGTTGGACGAGCGCAATATCAAATAGTATATTTTTTTTCACACAACCTTAATAGACACAAGCCATGATTTGGGATAACAATGACGATATACGCCTCATCGAATGCAGGAATGCTTCGCGCGAGATACAAAAACACCTCAACGACTGCCGCGAGGAGAGGAGACCCTATATATTCATCACCAACACGATGACTATCAAGCCTTTGCACCGAATCTTAGTGCCGGTGTCGATGCTTGAGGAGGAAGTGTATAAGGCGGAGATTTGCACTTATTTGGCGCGTAAGACAGGGGCGCATATCATCTTGCTCCGCGCACACGACTATGGCAGTCATGCGCAACAGAATACCAATCGAATCGTAACGCATATACAGTCAGTGGCTGAACGCACGGGGGAAAATATATCCTACGAGGTGGTAGAGGCAAAGAAAGACAGTTTCTCGCTTGTGCGTGAGGCCAGCGAGCGTCAGCGGGATTTTCAGCATGACCTATTGGTACTTACTGCCAGCCGAGATTATGGGTTGGACGATATTCTGTTTGGTCCTCCTGAGCGCCATGCTATCCGTCGTGCTTTGGTGCCGGTAATGCTCATCAATCCCAGAGAGGACTTGTTCTCGCTATGCGACTGATTGACAATGCATAATGCATAAAGAATTAGTTTACTATTGCCCGCATTCCTCAGTACGAGTATAGTCGCTTTTTTGTGTCTTTACCATGCACGCATAGCCTCGCAGATGATTCTCTCTTATCTCTCTTATTCTCCTTCTCACTTTTTTCCTCTCTTTGCTATTTCCCCTTCCCAATCCTTTTTCCCTTTTTCCCCTGCCTATCGTTATATCTCCCTACTATTTCTCTTTGCTATTGCCTCTTATTCTTTTAGGGGGTGGATAAAGTAGGGTTGGTAGTCGGGCATAGAAGTAGGGTAGAGGGCGTAGCGCAGGTCGCGCAGGATATACTCGGGGTGTACTACCCCTGTCTCCCAAAAATCGTTACCGCCTGTAGGTGTCTCGCGCCGGCAGAAATTGTACACTTCGCGGTGTTGATACGCTGCGAACCAGGTTTGTTTGTCGTCTATCTGTTGCAGTTCGTTGTACGATTTGGCATTACATCCTACCCATACATCGGCCTTGCCAAACACCTGCAACGCCTGTTCCATACTGAGTGGGATAGAGCCGTCGCTGGTGCGATTGGCGTAGGCATAGTCGGCACCTGCATCTTGGAATAGTTGCCCCATATAGGTGTTGCCTGCCGGTACATACCATGTGCCACGGAACGATGCCCCCGACATGATAGAGCGTCGAGTGGTGAGCGTTTGGCTCAGTGCCTGCTCGGCGTGGTAGGCAGAGCGCACCGCTGCTACGATAGAGTCGGCTTGTGTATCTGTACCGGTGAGGGCACCAAGCAGGCGTATCCATTTCATTCGTGCCAAAGGGTTCTCCTCACGCCATTCCACCATATAGATGACGGGGATGCCGGCTTGTCGGATACGCTCGGTGTTCTGCATGTCTTGCCCATAAGCACTGACCAGCAGGGCATCGGGCATAGAGAGCAGGAGTCGCTCAAGGTCGATATTCATATCATCGCCGATGTTCTCTACAGGTTGCTTGGGTAGGTTGTAGATGAGTTGGGGCGTGGTCATTGCTACCACGCAGTGTGTCTGCCCGAGGGCTGCCAAGAACCCTATCTGCGTGGCCGAAGAGGTAGCAAGGCGAGAGAGTGGCACTTGCAGACGCACACCATCGGACGGCACTTTTGTCGTAGAATCACTCACCAAGTAGTATCGCCCGAGCAAAGCACCTTCCTGCCATGGGTTGAGAACATCTAATACACGCATATTCTCGCCGTCAGTTAGGCGGAAATACTTCGGCTCTTCCTGTGGGGTACGGTTGTTTTGGGGGCTGCATGCAGTAATAAGGCATACCAACAAGCAGATACACAGGCAGATAGGTACGTGTCGAAAAGAGCGAATCATGGGTTCTGCGATTGGATGTCTTGGTTGATACTCTCTATGTAACGCACTATTTCTTCTCCGCCCATTCCGCTCTCTGCACTGGTTACAAAGATAGGCGGCAGTTCCACCCATGTCTCCAGCATCTTGGCTTTGTATGCCTCCACATTCTCGCGCAGGCGTCCTTTGCCTACTTTATCGCCCTTGGTGAAGACAATAGCAAAAGGCACCTCGTTCTCACCAAGCCATTCCATAAACTCCATATCTATCTTTTGTGGCTCGTGTCGGCAATCGACTAATACAAACAGACTGCATAGCGGTTCGCGCAGTAGGCAATACCGCTCAATCATCTGTTTGAGTTTGGCGCGTTGCTGTTGCCCTGCTTGGGCATATCCGTAGCCCGGCAAATCCACCAAGTGCCAAGCCTCGGGGGTGTTGGCATTGATGATAAAATGGTTGATAAGCAGGGTCTTACCCGGTTTCTGACTGGTCTTTGCCAACTTAGGGTTGTGGGCAAGCATATTGATAAGGCTCGATTTGCCTACATTAGAACGCCCGATAAAAGCATACTCGGGCAGGTTGCTCTGTGGGCAATCTGATACATCCGGACTGGAGATGACAAACTGTGCATTCTGAATCATAGCGGTGAAAGAGATGAGTGTTTATTGATGACCGATACTGCCAATGACAAGCAGAATAGTTTGTCGTGGTATCGGGAGTAGTTTAATGGGGTTGTCTTAAACTTGTGTGGGTGGTATCGGTTGCTTTTGGTATCGCTTAGCCCAACCGATAAAGCCGATAAGGCAGGCGAGAGTAACCAGTCCGGCAATGCAGTAGCCTATCCATCGCCATTCGACAGGCAGATGAAATCCCTCCGGGGCAATGAGGATATAACTGGAGGAGACCATTGTCATAAATAGTGCCGGCATGAGCGAGATTACATAGCCGAAGCGTGTGTGGCGTTGTCGATAGAGGAAGATTGTGCCTGCCCATAGGGTAAAGACTGCCAGTGTCTGATTGGTCCAAGCAAAGTATCGCCATACGATATTAAAATCGACAAACACCATCCCAAAGACGCAGATGAAGAGAGGAATGGCTATCATCAATCGTTTGCCGATACGGCGTTGGTCAAGGTGCAGAAAGTCTGCTACTATCAGTCTGGCCGAACGCAGGGCAGTATCGCCGCTGGTGATAGGGGCTGCGATAACACCTACTATCGCCAGCAGGCCGCCTACTGTACCCAACCACGAACGAGAAATCCTATCCACTACCAAGGCGGCGATGTTCTCGCCCGGGTGTTGTGCCGCAAAAGCCTGTAGGCCGTCGATGCCATACAAACCTTGCTCCGGGTCGGCAAAGAATGTCCCTGCTGCGGCTGCCCATATAAGAGCCAGGATACCCTCTGCCACCATAGCACCGTAGAATATCCACCGTCCTTGCCATTCGTTGGTGATACAGCGTGCCATCAGGGGCGATTGTGTGCCATGAAAGCCCGAGATGGCTCCGCAGGCAATGCTGACAAACATCATCGGAAAGAGTGGCAATCCGTTGGTCTGCCGATTATGCAGTCCGTCGGTCAGTTCGGGCATCTCGCCGCTATGCCAACCGAGCATCACTACCATAATACCCAACCCCATAAAGAGCAGTACCGCACCGAAGAGAGGGTAGAAACGCCCGATTAGTTTGTCTACGGGCAGGATAGTGGCAAATACATAATAGGCAAAGATGATTAGTACCCACACGAGAGGTATGATATGTGCAGCAAAGGTGATGGAAGGCAGGTTGCAAAGCCCTTGGAGCAGTGTCGCCGGCCCCGATAAGAAGGTGGTGGTCAGCAAGATAAGCAGCACCAACGACAGTATGCGCATAAATACTTTCACTCCGTTGCCCAATTCGTCGCCGATAATGTCGGGCAGTGAGGCGCCGCCCTTGCGGATAGAGAGCATACCCGACAGATAATCGTGTACGCCCCCCGCAAAGATAGTACCGAAGACTATCCAAAGGAAGGCTGCCGGACCGAAGAATATACCCATGATTGCACCAAAGATAGGCCCCAATCCGGCTATGTTGAGAAACTGAACAAGGAAGATACGCCACGGTTTCATGGGTACATAGTCCACGCCATCGGTCTTGGTGAGCGCAGGGGTGGGGGCTTTCTCGTCAATGCCAAACACACGCTCTACAAGCGTTCCATAGAGCAGAAATCCCGCCACAAGGGCTATCAGAGACACTATAAATGTAATCATAATCAGTCGGTTTTTAATGGTATCACCAACCTGTATATTGTTTCCGACTGCAAAGTTATACATTTTTGGGCATAACCGCAAGGGAAACGCCTACTTTTTCATATACCCCCTCCTCTGGAGGGGCTAGGGAAGGTCAATTATGCATTATGCATTCATCATTATGCATTGAAGTACTCATTATGCATTCATCATTATGCA